>VFQS010002779.1_pt1 | contig 13947 bp, 14 predicted proteins | sample 3512361 | NCBI WGS metagenome assembly VFQS01 (sample SAMN10412375, study PRJNA504923) | tailings metagenome | isolation source: Relicate 1 Philex TSF3 active mining | place: Philippines
AGCTCCTTGACCACCGAGGCAACCCTTTCGAACGATGCATCCGATGTGGAACTCGAAGGGCACAACACCCAGGTGGCCGTGACGAACAAGTCGGGATCCGCGCCAGCAAGGCCGACAAGTTCACTTCCCGCCATCGGGTGACCACCGACAAACCGCGCATCAGACACTTCCGACACCACTGGCGCCTTGACTCCCCCGACGTCGGTGACGACGCCCATCGTCTCGGCGAGTGCCCTGCGGACGGCCTCAATCGTTGCCGACACCGGTGTGGCCACGAAGGTGACTTCCGCCGATGGGTCAAGCGTCGAGTCGCTGACCAATCCCTTGTCGAGCGCTTCAGCAGTCCGAGCCGAGTCAACATCAACTCCATGCACGATCCATCCACGCTGGCCGAGAGCGGCACACAACGAGCCTCCGATCAGACCAAGACCAACCACATTTGCGCTCCGCATTGCGTTACAGGGTATCTGAGGGCTCACCTGCGACGGCTTCGATTAACGAGCGCACCTCGTCCAAGTTGAGTGATCTCCACTCTCCCGGACGCAGCGACTTGTCAACAAGTGGTCCGATTCGTGTTCGTACGAGGCGCACGATCGGATAACCGACCGTCTCACACATCCTGCGCACCTGTCGATTTCGTCCCTCGTGGATCACGATTCGCAACACTCCAGGTTGTAGCTCGCCGACCTCCGCAGGACTGGTGACGCCATCACCGATGTCGACGCCCTTCCGCAGCGCAGCAAGTGCCTCACGCGAGACTGGCCGCCCGTCGGACTCGACCTGGGCGACATATTCCTTTTCGACACCAAACTTTGGGTGTGTCAGTCGAAACGTGAGCTCTCCATCGTTCGTGAGGAGCAGAAGCCCCTCGGTCTCTGCATCGAGTCGACCTACGGGATAAACCCGTGGCTCAGCAGGTACGAGATCAACCACGGTTTCACGATCGTGGGTGTCCTTCGCCGTCGAGACGACGCCAGCCGGTTTGTTCAACAGGTAATAGACAAGGTCTGGGCGAATTCCGACAGGCGCCCCATCCACTTCGACGACGTCACGTTCGACATCGACTCGACGACCGAGCACCGCCGTTTCGCCATTGACGCGAACGCGCCCCGACTCGATCATCTCCTCGCAGACGCGACGAGAGCCCCACCCTCGTGCCGCGAGAACCTTCTGCAAGCGCTCCCCTTGCGGAGAATCGCCGTCGGTCACGCCTGCTCGGTGTCGCTACTGGGCTGAGGCACGATTCGCAGCCCCTGCTCGAGCGCCTCAACAACGCGTGCGTCGGGCACGAACTCTGCAATCGACGGAAGTGCCTCGATCGACTCGAGACCGAGTCGCTCCAAGAACAACGGAGTCGTGCCGTACATGACCGCCTGACCAGGACCGTCATCGCGACCGACCTCGCTGATGTATCCACGGGCCTGCAACGTGCGCATCACCGCATCTGGGTCGACTCCACGAATGGCCGCCACCTGTCCACGCGAGATCGGTTGCTTGTAGGCGATGATCGCAAGCGTCTCCAGCGCCGCCTGCGAGATGCGTGCCTGCTGACTGTCGAGCACGAAACGCTCCACATACGCAGCGACATCAGGATGTGACTGCAGTCGATACCCACCTGCGACCTTCACAAGTTCGAATCCGTGGCCAGCCTCACGATAGGCATTCGCGAGTCCGTCGCACAGCGACTCGATGACCGCTACCGGTTGCTCGAGCAACTGGGCAAGGAGCGACGGGTCGACGGGCTCCATTGCGACCATCAAAATCGCCTCGAGCGCCCGAACGATCTCGACATCTTTGTTCATCTCTTCTGCCATCTCGTCACCCTTTTATCCCTCGTAATCGTCGATGTCGAATGTCGGATCAAATGCGGTGTTGTCGCCGCCGATCCACGTGATCACAATGTCGCCGAATCGCTCATGCTGCTCGAGGTCTACTCGACGCTGCTTATACAACTCGAGGAGAGCGAGGAATCGAACGACGACGTGAATGCGATCCCTGATGACTGCCGTCAACTCACGGAAGGTCACGCGACCCATCGACGGGAGGGATTCGACGAGATCGAGCAGCGCATCCGCCACACTGACTCCGATCGGCGCAACGTGATTCAGCAAGATCGATGTCGGGGGCTTCGGCATGATCGACCGCACGAATGCACGCTGTAAGCGCAACGGCGTCACACCCTCAAGGATGTCGGGCATCAATTCGGCGAAGCGCTCGTCTGGTCCACTGCGTCTCGGGAACGAGAGCGCCGAACGGTCCATAAGCGAGGAAAACAGTCCTGCAACATCCTTGAACGTCTTGTGATCCAAGAGTCGTGACAACAGCAGGTCGCGTTGCTCCCATAGTGCGAGCTCCTCGTCCAAGTCCACGTTTTCCCTACTGGGCAGGAGGCGACGCGTCTTCAACTCCACCAAGGTCGCCGCGATGAGCAAGAACTCGGTTGCGACCTCAAGGTCGAACTTCTCCATCTTCGACACCTCGGCGAGATACGCCTCCACGATCGTCAACAGGCTGATCTCGTGGATGTCGACTTCTTCCTTGAGGATGAGATGCAACAAGAGGTCGAAGGGACCGTCATAGACGGGGGTGGCTACCTCGTACGTCACGGACACATCGTAATCAAGGCTCTCCGCGCGAGAAGCCTTCCACTAGCGTGTCGTCGTGGCGCGCGTGCTCTCCTGCATTCAACCGACCGGGCAGGTCCATCTCGGTAACTATCTCGGTGCTCTTCGGAATTGGGTATCTGGCCAACACGCGGGTGACGTGTTCCACGGCATCGTCGATCTGCATGCTCTCACCGTGACGGAGACCCCCGGCACGCTCGGGGCCAACACCCTCGATCTCGCAGCAATGCTGTTTGCGGTCGGGCTCGATCCCGAGGTTGCCACCGTCTTCGTACAGTCGCACGTCCCAGAGCACACCCAGCTCGGATGGATCATGGAATGCACCGTGAGTTTTGGCGAACTCAGCCGAATGACACAGTTCAAAGACAAGTCAGCGAAGAAAGAAGCCGACTTCGTCTCCGCCGGGCTCTTCACGTATCCGGCCCTCCAGGCCGCGGACATCCTGCTCTATGACGCCCAAGAAGTTCCCGTCGGCGACGATCAGCGACAGCACATCGAGATCACCCGCGACATCGCGATTCGCTTCAACCATCGTTTCGGGGACACGTTCGTCATCCCGAAGGCCGTCACACCGGCTGCCGGGGCACGGGTGATGGATCTCCAACATCCGACCAACAAGATGTCCAAGAGCACCGAGACCGATGCCGGCATCATTTATCTCACTGACAGCCCAGCCGAGATCGAAAAGAAGTTCAAGCGTGCGGTCACCGATAGTGACAATGCCGTGGCCTACGACCGCGAGAAGAAGCCCGGCGTGAGCAACCTGCTGGACATCCTCTCTGTTGCCACTGGCACACCAGTAGCGGCGCTCGTCGAGCAATATTCGCAATATGGAAAGTTGAAGACCGATACTGGATCGGCGGTTGCCGAGATGCTCACACCGATTCGCTCGCGTTACGAAGAATTGAAAAACGACCCAGGCGAGCTATCGCGCCTCCTTCGCATCGGTGCAGATCGCGCACAAATAGTCGCCGCATCGACCCTCGAGCGCGCCTATCGCGCAATCGGTCTCGCGCCCCGCTGAGCAGCACCTATTCGTCGTCAGCTCGCGCAAAAGCGCTCACGAACTCTGTACGCGCATGACCACGCATCAGCTCAAGCACCTCGCCGTTCACACCTGACGTTGTTGCCAGCTCCAATCCCAATCGCTCGTGACTTCGATACTGCAACGCTCGATGTGATCTGAGGACACCGAGCGTGGCACCGATGCGAGCAAGTGTTCCGAGGCGTGACGCCGATTTTCCAACATCATGCAGGAGCACGGCAGCACGTTCTGCTCGCGTTGCGCTCGGCAACAACTCCTCGAATCTCTCCAAAACCCGAACGCTGTGTCGTTGGTCGACTGGCTGCATTCGTTCCCACAGCGACAGTTCGTTCGAGTCGAGAATTCCACGAACCATGACCAAGTCGGGCTCGGAACTTTGCCGATCGAAGATGCTTAGCCATGTACGACGCGCGAGATGCCTGATCCCGCTCACGTTCGCCTCGCCCGAGGATGCGCTTCGACATAGGTGGAAAACAGCAAGTCGTTGTCGACCCGGGTGTAGACCTGAGTCGTGCTGACCGACGCGTGCCCGAGTAGCTCCTGCACGACGCGCAAGTCCGCCCCATGACGCAACATGTGTGTCGCACATGAATGACGCATGACGTGCGGCGAGATGTCCCCTTTGATCCCAGCGATACCCGCATATTTGCGCACGATGTTCCACGCCGCTTGCCGAGAGATGCGTCGACCCCCTCTTCCCAGAAAAACCGCGTCCGCATCTGCCCTCGTGCGCCATTGGCGTGGCGACAACACGTCTCGACCACCAAGCGACAGCCAGTCTTCGAGCGCTCTCTTTGCGGGACCGCCAAACGGCACGATTCGTTCCTTGGATCCCTTGCCAAAGAGCCTGACCACTTGCTGATCCAGGTCGAGATCCGACAACGAGAGCCCGCATGCCTCCGAAATTCGCGCCCCGGTTGCATAGAGGAACTCGAGCAACGCGCGATCCCGACGAGCATAGGAGTCATCCCCCGTGCAGGAGCCGAGTATCGCGGCAACTTGCTCCTCACTCAAGGCCTTTGGAATCCCTGAGGGGACGCTGACGCCGTCGATCACACCGGTTGGATCATCCGACCGAAAGTTCTCTTGCACGACGAACTTGAAGAACGTTCGACAGGCGGCCAGTTGACGCGCCACGGTCTTCGGGGCTCGGTTTGCCTTCTTGAGTGATGCCACGAATGATTCAAGATCGGATGCATCGCATGTTTCAACGGACCTTGCGGATCGCTCGAGGAAAGCCCCGAGATTGTCGAGATCACGACGATACGCCTCGACCGTACGTGGGGATCGCCCCTGTTCGATGGACAGCCACGTGAGGAAGGCCTCGACCCACGGGTGAGGTGTGGCCCCCATCTATATCCCGAGGATTCGTGCCACGCGCAGAATGCCGATCACGGCGAGAGAATTGTCCATCTCTCCCGATTCGATCATCGAAAGTGCCGTCCGCAGCGGAACATGATGGACCGTCATTGCGGCTTCTTCTGGTCCATGATGGTCATCAGAGACTGGTGTGATACCAGACGCCCAAAACAGCGAGCCATACGCATTCGAGATCCCTGACGCCTGGCGCACACCGCCAAGCTCACGCCACGAGTCAGCGACGAGACCGGCCTCCTCCTTCAGCTCCCGTTCAGCGGTCAATCGGGGTGGCTCCCCTTCGACATCGCACATTCCCGCAGGGATCTCCCAGCAGAACTTGCGCACTGACGCGCGGAACTGATGCACGAGTACCACGTTGCAATCCGGTGTTTCTGAGTCGGTGGCCACGACAGCAACCGCTCCCGGAGTCGTGAGCAAGGTTCGCGCAAAGCTCTCCCCACCTTGGTCCTCAAAATGATCAGTGACGAGTGACCACACACCCCACTCGTGGACCGTTCGACGTTTGAGGAATCGAAAGACTTCGCTGGTCACGAGGCGACGCTGTGGTCAGCCTCGACCGCCTGCGGCACCATCGAACGTCCTGCAGCGGATCGATACGCCAGGGAGGCACCGATCAATTCACGAAACAGCGGGTGTGGTCGATCGGGACGACTCTTGAATTCGGGGTGAGCCTGCGTGCCGACCCAGAACGGATGATCGCGCAACTCGATGAACTCGACGAGACGACGATCAGGAGATGTGCCACTGCAGATGAAACCCTCTGCCTCGAATCGTGACTTGTACGTTCCGTTGAACTCATATCGATGACGGTGACGCTCACTCACCACGGGCTCTCCATACGCCTCGGCGACCTTGGTGCCGGGTTCGAGCACTGCGTAGTACGCACCGAGTCGCATCGTTCCGCCCTTGTCGGTGACGTCTCGCTGGTCATTCATGATGTCGATCACCGGATATGGGGTTGCAAGATCAAACTCGGTCGAGTGTGCATTGTCCATGCCGAGCACGTGGCGGGCGAATTCGATCGTCATGACCTGCATTCCCAGACACAGCCCCAGACACGGCACTCCCGCCTCGCGTGCATATTCCGCAGCGCGAATCTTGCCCTCGACGCCGCGCAGCCCGAACCCTCCAGGAATGACGATCCCATCCAACGACTTCATCTTCTCGTCGGCGAGAAGCCCCTCGACCTCTTCAGCCTGGATCCACACGATCTCCACCTTCGCGCCGTGATGGAAGCCGGCGTGCTTGAGGCTCTCAACCACCGAGAGGTATGCGTCGTGCAACTCGGTGTACTTACCGATCAGGCCAATTTTCACTGGGGCAACGGATGCCTCGACGCGCGCAACGAGTGCTCGCCACGGTGTGAGGTCAAGTTCGGTCTCTAGTCGCAGTAGCGAACAAATCTGGGTGTCCAAACCCTCATCGTGCAGGATCAAGGGCAATTCGTAGATGTTCTTCGCGTCTGCTGCGTTGATGACGTTCTTTGCTTCCACGTCGCACTGGTTTGAAATCTTGCGCTTCAACTGGTCGCTGATCGGCTCGTCGCTTCGACAGACGATGATGTCTGGTTGAATTCCGCGCGAGCGCAACTCGGTGACGCTGTGCTGAGTCGGCTTCGTCTTTTGTTCGCCGCTCGGACCGATGAAGGGCACGAGGGTGACGTGCACGTAACACACGTTGTCTCGACCGACTTCGTTCTTGAACTGGCGAACTGCCTCGAGGAACGGGAGGATCTCGATGTCACCGACCGTGCCACCGATCTCGGTGATCACGACGTCCACATCGTCGGTTGCGAGCCGTTGAATACGGCGTTTGATCTCGTCGGTGACGTGCGGGATGACCTGTACGGTCCTTCCCAAGTAGTCACCGCGGCGCTCTGCGGCAAGGACGGCCTGGTAGATGCTGCCGGTGGTCGCATTCGACGCGCGCGAGAGGTTCTCGTCGATGAACCGCTCGTAGTGACCGAGATCAAGATCGGTCTCACCGCCGTCGTCGGTGACGAACACTTCTCCGTGCTCGAATGGATTCATCGTGCCCGGGTCGACGTTGATGTACGGATCGAGCTTCTGCATCGTGACTCGAAGGCCACGCATCTTGAGCAGGCGACCAAGTGAGGAAGCCGTGAGACCCTTGCCGAGCGAACTTGCCACTCCGCCAGTCACGAACACATGCTTCGGCACCCGCTACTCCCGTCTCGTTCAAGCCACATGGACCTGTTGTCTGATGACGGGAGATAAGCATACCCGCGGGAGCGGTTACGGCCGAACAGACCCTTTCTTGGCAGGTTTGGAACTTGCCAAGAGTTCCTCCGCGTGGGCGATCGCCGCCTTTTCCGCTCCGCCCGACAACATACGTGCAATCTCCTGCACGCGGGCCGGACCCGTCAACGCCACCGCAGACGCCACGGTTGTACCCCCGCGAACCGCCTTTGACACGTTGACGTGTGTGGATGCGCGGGCGGCAACCTGGGCCAAGTGGGTGACGACGAGCACCTGGCGCCGCGCGCCGAGATCAGCCAAGGCGGAGGCCACCGCTACCGCCGCTTCACCGCCGATGCCCGCATCGACTTCGTCGAAGACGACACACTCCGGGCCGGACCCGAGGACGAGTCGGAGCGACAACATGGTGCGAGCGAGTTCACCACCGGACGCCACTTTCGACAGTGGTAGTGGCGGACTGCCCGGGTTCGCGGCGATCGTGAACGCGACACGTTCGCCCGCTTCCCCATCGACTTCGACACCAACTGCCACGTGAGGCATTGCGAGTGTTCGAAGCACCTTCTGGACGTCCTTGGCCAGCCGAGGCGCTGCTGCTCGACGCTCTCCAAGTACTCGGGCCTGCGCCTCCTGCAAGGCACCGAGCGCTCGTACTCGGTCCACATCCAGAGTTGCCGCGCGAGCCTCGAGCGACTCCAGTTCTTCGAGTCGACGCCGCGCGTCGTGCCCATAGGCGATCACCTCTGAGATCGCTTCCCCATACTTTCGACGTAGGTCAACGAGCAGCTGACGACGAACACGGATTTCTTCCAGTCGCTCCGGATTCTCGTCAATTGACTCGGCCGTGTCACGCAACTGCGCTGCAACATCTTGGACTTCCATCTGCGCAGCCCGAAGGCGTTCGACGAATGGCGCCAGCGAGTCACGATGACCGAGACCCGATAGTGCTCGACCCAGGAGATCTGACACGCCGTCATCGTCGGCAAGGAGGGCATTTGCGAGATACATCGCCTCACGATTCCCCGAGATATCTGCGAGCAAGTCTTCTTCTGCAGAGAGCTCGTCGTCTTCCAACTCCGACGAGAGTCCCGCGTCCTCGATTTCGCGCACCTGAAAGCGCAGGAGGTCGATCTCGCGAGCGCGTGCCCGCTCGTCTCCCCCGAGCGTTGCGAGCACAGCGTCGAGTTCTGTCAGACGTTCACGTGCGGTGCGCAAATCGGTGAGATCCACTCCGGCGAATTCATCGAGGGCCTCTCGTTGCGCCTGGACCGAGAGCAATCCCTGATGGTCGTGCTGCCCATGCATGTCGACGAGCGACAAACCGAGCTCCTCGAGTTGGCTCACCGTTGCCAGGCGTCCGTTGACGTATGCCCGCGATCGTCCGTCCTTGGGGACGACTCGAGCGAGGACCATTTCCTCATCGCCGACAACGAAACGACCCTCCACACGAGCTTCATCACATCCGTTGCGCACGACGGTCGCATCCGCCCGCGCTCCGACGAGGAGCGAAATGGCCTCCACGATCATCGTCTTGCCCGCACCGGTCTCACCCGTCACCGTCGTCAGTCCGCGACCGAGATCAATGCGGACATCCTCGATCACACCGAGGTTCTCGATGTGCAGCTCGACTAGCACTACTCGTCCCCGAGTCCGAACTTCTGGCGGACGATCTGATGGAACTTTGGCGCCTTCACGCGAACGAAATAGGCCTGTGCACTGTCTGGGGCAAACGACACCGTGTCGCCTTGGGCGAGGCTCGCGACGCGACGACCATCGATTGCGACATCCACTGGACGAGTTCCCACGACCCTGATGTGTACTTTCTCCTCGGGGTCCAGCACGAGCGAACGATCAAACAACATGTGTGGCGAGACGGGGGTGATCAGCAATGCGCGATGCCGAGGGGACACCACCGGCCCGCGAGCAGACATCGAATAGGCGGTGCTTCCCGTGGGCGTCGCGACGATGACACCATCCGCCGAATACTGGGCGAATTCATAGCCATTGATGTCAACATCCAGCCAAATGGTGTGCCCGCTTTGCTGTTTCTCCAGCACGACCTCATTCAGGGCCCGCCACGAAGTCTGGTGACCCCCATTTGCAGGCGTCAGGGTTGCACGAACCATCATTCGTGAGTCGATCTCGTAGTCAGATCCCTTCGTGCCCGAAATCCACTTCTCCAGCGTGGCCAGACATTGGCCCGGCTCGACCTCCGTCAGGTATCCCAACGTTCCTACGTTGACACCGAGGATCGGGACCGATGCTCCGTCGAGTTCATGCACGGCCCGCAGCACCGTTCCATCACCGCCAAGGGACAGCACGAGATCTGCGTCGCCGGCTGCCCGATCACTTGCCAACTCGCTCCAACCGAGGGCGTGGGCGTCCTGCGATGCCATCCATAACTCGTGGCCATGCGACGACGACCACGCCACGATCTCGGCGATGAGACCACGAATCTCCGCTCGAGTCTGGTGGGCAACCACGAAGATCTTGGTCATGACCTCATCCTAAAGTGTGCGAGAAACTCAGTATTGCCGCTGGACCCAGTGATCGGAGACTCAATTACTCCGAGGCAGTCACAGGACACATCGGCCATGGAGTGGCGAACCTCGTCGATGACCCTCTTGTGGATCTCCTGGGACTCGATCACGCCTGCCGCTCGATCCGCCTCTTCTTTCGTCGCCTCAAACTGCGGTTTGATCAGCACGACCAGATCGGAATCTTGCGACATAACGGATACGAGTTGATCCGACAAGCGCGCAACTGAAATGAACGACACATCAACGACGACAAGATCGAACGTCTCAGGGATACCTGCCTCACGACGACGCTCGGGTTCCGCGAGGTGTCGAGCGTTGAATTCCTCCACCACCACGACTCTCGAATCTGATTTAAGCCTTTCGTGCAACTGCGTCCGACCGACATCGAGTGCGTACACCGTCGCCGCACCATGCTGCAGCGCGCAGTCAGTGAAGCCACCAGTGGATGCACCGACGTCCAACACCACTTTGTCAGTTACCTCGATTTTGAACTGCAGGAGCGCATGGTCGAGCTTGTGGCCACCCCTCGATACGAATCGGGCCGGTTCGTTGACGACCAGGGAGTCTCCTGACGCGACGAGACGCGACGCATTGTCGACCACCGATCCTTGCGCAAGGACGACGCGACGTTCGATCAACTCCCGCGCGTGTGATTCGTCTCGAGCCAAACCAAGTGCAACCAGGCGTGCCACGACGGGCACGCGGGACTGTTTTGTCATTGCGTGGACCGCAAGATCTGTTCGACAGCATGTGCCAGATCCTGCGCAACGATCGACGCCCCGTCTTCTGGACGCGACTCACGCACGACACCCGACATCACATGGGCAAAGCGGCAACCAACTCGCTTGGCAAAGAGTCCATCCGTGGACGAGCGGTCGCCAATCATCCACGCTGTCGAGAGATCTTCGACCCCGCTCACCGACCGCACGAGACCCGCCATCGCTTCGTGTGGTTTCCCCGCAATCGTTGGCGCCACACCGGACGCCGTCGCGACGGCAGCGAGAATCGAACCACCACCAGGAATGAGTCCTTTCGGCGTGGGATACGTGGCGTCATCATTCGTGGCGATGAGTCGCGCACCATGTCGAACGGCACCCGAGAGTCGAGTGAGTCCCTTGTAGTCGAAGGTCGAGTGGTACCCCACCACGACCGTGTCGATGCCACCGAAATCAACCGACGATCCCCCATCGGACTCAGCAACGACCAAGGCCCCATTCGCCTCAATGGCTTCGCGAACCCCTGGCCCACCGCCCATCAACACCCGTTCGCCTGGGGTGAGCAACGACCCCGCAGCCTGTGAACTCGTCACCACGTCTCCGACTGCGGCCACCCCAATCGCCGCCAAGGCGGCTTCTTGTTCCCCAACCGTGGAGAAGGAGTTGTTCGTGACGAAGATGACGCGGTGTCCTGCGTCACGAAGACGCGAGATCGCCTCGACTGAACCCTGAATTGGCTCATGGAGCAACCACACGACACCGTCGATATCGCACAGAATTGTGTGGGATGGCACACTGTAAGTGTGCCTCGCTTCGAACCTTTTCGTGCGACTCGATACGCAGACGCCCAACAGCTCGCGACCCTGAGCGCGCCACCATACGACGTCATCAGCGATGCGCAACGTTCGCGCTACGCCGCACAGTCCCCCCACAACATCGTCCATGTCGATATGCCGCTCAGCAGTGGAGGTGGCGTTCCGTATCTCGAAGCCGCCCGCACATTGGAGAATTGGAAGTCGACCGGCGTGCTCGTATCCGACTCCGAGCGTTCATTCAGCCTCTATCGCCTCTCATTCGTCGACGCGACCGGCGCTCAGCGCAACACGGTAGGCGTCATCGGCGCCCTCGAAGTCGTCGACGAGGGGGCAGGCGGAGTCCTCCCCCACGAACGCACCACCCCTAAGGCAAAGACCGACCGTCTCGAGCTGACTCGAGCCACCGAAATGAACCTTTCCCCAGTGTGGGGCCTCTCCCTCGCAAAGGACCTGTCGAGGTCCCTGGCAGAGCAGGGTGAAGTTCTCGGCGCGTTCACCGATGAAAACTCGGTCACGCATTCCATCGAACGTGTGACCGACCCCGAACGAGTCGCCCACATTGCATCGGTCGTCGGGGGTGAGCCGGTCGTCATCGCAGACGGCCACCACCGATATGCCATCAGCCGAACCTACCGCGACGAGATTCGCGCAGCCCGTGGAAACGATTCGACTGGCGCGGAACTCACGATGACGTATGTGAATGAACTCGTGGAGGAACAGCTAAGCGTGGCGGCAATCCACCGTTACTACAGCGACACGACAGCAGACGCGCTCCTCGATGCCCTTTCAAAGCGCTTCGACCTGAGCGACGCACCAGCATCTGATGACAAGACGCTTGCTCGAATGAACTCGTTCGGGTGCCTGTTCTACAGCGACGCAAATGGGCGTTCATACTGGCTCACGCCAAGATCCGGTTCGTTTCCGGGTGTTCGCGATCTCGACAGCGCGCGACTCGAATTCGCCCTCACCGATACCACCCACACCGTGTCGTACCAGCACGGCCAACACGAGGCAATCAACAAGCTCACATCACCAGGCTGTGTTGCAGTGATCCTGATTCGACCCGTCAGCGTCGCTGAAATTCAACGAACGGCCAACGAGAGGCTCCTCATGCCACCAAAGTCGACGTTCTTCACGCCGAAGCTGCAGACCGGTCTCGTGATGCGCGAAATCTTCGCGCACTAAGCGCCGAGTTCTGAGAGTCGCGCGTCGACGTCGGCAAAACCCTTGTCTTGACGAGCGATCTTGGTGAACCATTCACGCGCTTTGATGACGTCTCCAGAGCGATCATAAAGATCCGCCAACACGTACCACTCGCGCAAGTGATGTTCGCGAACCTTCGCAGGATCCTTGCGCGCCTGCTCCATCACCCGAACGGCCGCCTGAATGTCGCCCTTGTCCGCAAGAGCGCCCGCTGCAACGATGCGGCCTTCGGCGACGATCGCCGCATCAGGTGACGACTCCTTCAGTTCCTTCCAGAGTTCGTCAACCTTGTCGTAACGCTTCAACGCGCGATAGCAGTCAGCCAACATCGGGTGGTTCAACGTCGAACCGCCAGAGAGCCCGCGAGCAATCTCGAGATGCTCCGCAGCATCCCGCCACGAGCCGGTTCGGTACAGAGAAAGACCCGCAATCTCGTGGATGAACTCCACTCCTTCACACTCACGAGTCACTGGCACGATCATGCGACGAGATTCTGCGTAGCGGCTCTTTTCAAACGCATCAAGAGCAAGCGCTACACGCTCCACAACACGCTTCGATGACGCTTCCCCGACGATTGAACGAATGCGCTTGCCACAGCGCTCCTCGACAAAGTTGATGGACGTCGCAGAGGCGCGACGCTCATCATGACTCAGACGAATTTCGCGCGTTGATTCAGACCGGGACTGCGCTCTTCCACGCTTCTTCGTAGAACCTTCGTCGACCCAGCGTTCAACGGTGTTCGTGTTCTCACGCGGGCGATCTCGATCTACGCCGCGACCACCACCCCGATAGCGAACCTCATCGGCCTTCTGCTGCGCAGCTGTACGAGGGCGTGACGGCTTGCGATCATCGCGACGCGGACGCGACGGACGATCATCATCACGACGGAAACGGGGTCGATCATCATCACGACGAGGCCTCGATGGACGAGCGTCATCGCGACGCCCACGAACTGGGCGATCATCATCCCGACGCGGACGCGACGGACGATCATCATCACGACGGAAACGGGGTCGATCATCATCTCGACGCGGACGAGACGGACGGTCGTCATCACGGCGGAAACGGGATCGATCATCATCACGACGAGTCCTCGATGGACGAGTGTCATCGCGACGCGGACGCGACGGACGGTCGTCATCGCGACGCGGGCGTGATGGACGGTCATCGTCTTTCCGGGCCGAAAAACGGGGTCCGGGACGACCTGAATTGCTGTGTTTGCGCGGCCCCCCGGGCTTTCCATCCCGACGAGGTCCACGAGATCCACGACGGTCTGGTGCTGGCATTTGGAAAATTCTACCGCCGTAAACGACAAAGGCCCTCGCATCGCTGCGAGGGCCTTCATCATTCGATTAAATCTGGCGGCGACCTACTCTCCCAGGGGGTCTACCCCCAAGTACCATCGGCG
>VFQS010002782.1_pt1 | contig 13941 bp, 9 predicted proteins | sample 3512361 | NCBI WGS metagenome assembly VFQS01 (sample SAMN10412375, study PRJNA504923) | tailings metagenome | isolation source: Relicate 1 Philex TSF3 active mining | place: Philippines
TTGTTCTCTATTTGGGAGTTGTAGGGGCCCTGGAAAAGTTTCTTTCTCTTGTTGTGATACGGCTGCATTTCCGCCGTGAAAATATCCGTCTGCCCGTCGTTATTGATATCTCCGGCGTCGCTCCCCATCGCTGTCTGGCTTAAATGTTTGAACGTTCCCCTGATTTGATTTCGGAACGTACCGTCTCCATTGTTCACGTACAGGATATCGTCGCTGAGGTAATCGTTGGCGACATACACATCGGGATATCGGTCCTGGTTGATATCCAGAATCAACATGCTATGGCTGTAACCATCATGTACAAGCCCTGCCTCCAGGGACACATCGGTAAAAACGGGATGCCCGGAGCTCGCATCGAAATCGTTTCTCAGCAGGATATCCCGGTTTATGGCATCATTGCCCAGCCGCGAATCCTTGAACTCGTTTGGATAGATTACATCCATAAAATTGACGGCAATCAAAGCATCCAGATCGCCGTCCAGGTCATAGTCGAAGAACTGGGCGTTAGAGGAATGGGAAGTATGGGCCAGGCCATAGGCCTCGGCCATTTCCGCGAAGACGGGTATTCCCTCTTTGTTGTTCCCCTGGTTGATGTACAGCAGGTTTTTCCGGTCTTTGGGGAAAGGCCGGAGGGTGTTGCAGATATAGATGTCCGATAATCCGTCGTTATTGATATCCAGGACGTTGACGCCGGAGGACCAGTACGCCGGGTTGGGTTTGCGCAGACCTGCCACCTGGGTGACATCCCTAAACCCAAAGTTGCCCTGGTTGAGGTATAAACGGTTGTCCACCTGGTTGCCGGTAAAAACGATGTCTGGTAGGCCATCCTGGTTAAAATCTCCTACTCCAACCCCTCCTCCGTTGTAAAAATACTCCGTATTCAGGATATTGAAGGTGTCGCTACTCACTACGGTATTTGCAAAGTCAATACCGGACTGCGCAGGTTCGATTCGGTCGAATAAGGTTGGCTCTGCGGTGTCGCATCCGTATATCAACAGCAAGCCAATCATCAAAACGGTAGGCAAAGCAGTGTTCATGTTGCGTTGGTTTTGTTGCCAGGGCTTCTTCCAAACTTCTGAAAGTTTCTTTTATCCCATTGCCCTCTTCAAAAAGCTCCTTCTGAAACAACGCTAATATAATCTCAATTTTCGCAAAGCAAAAATTAGACTTGTTGCGAGTTTAATGCTCGCAACAAGTCAATACCATCCTGGCCATATAAAAAAAGCCATACCGGAAAGATTCCGGTATGGCTTTTTTATATCATTATGCTTGTGGCGAGTCTAAGGCTCCCAACAAGTCTAATATCCAGGGTTCTGGGACAAAACGCTTGCGCCCTGGATATCAATCTGTGTTTGCGGAATGGGGAAATACTCATTTTTGCCCGCCGTGAACTTGGCACCGCCCAGGGCAGAAACCAGGAACTTGCTGTCATACGCCAGGTATGCATTGATTTCTGAAGCGGCTACGCCCCAGCGTACCAGGTCGAAGAAGCGGTGGCCTTCGCCCGAAAGCTCCAGTTTGCGCTCCATGCGAACGGCTTTGGTCGCATCGGCCTTGTTGGAGAATGCGGAAGCCGGATACGGGGAAATCTGGTAGTTTGCAGCGGGCGTACCATCTGCTTTTTTCACCCAGTGTTTGCTGTTGGCAGCGCGGGCGCGAACCAGGTTCACATACTCCCTTGCTTTTTCCAGCGAGCCTGCCTCTACCTCTGCTTCAGCAGCCATCAACAGTACGTCGGCATAGCGGATGATGGTGTAGTTCATCGTAGCATAGCCGCGGGTCCAGGAGCTTCCATCCGTGAACGAGTTCTCCTGCGACTTGTAGTAGATGTACTTTTTGGGCGAGTAGGGACCACCGTTGGGCATGTTCCGAATCCATGCTTTGCCGGGGTGTACCATCCAGTCCAGATACTGGATACCGCGACGGCCGATGGAGTGGTCGAGGCGCGGATCCAGCGGGCCAGCATCCGGTACAAAGGCTACGTTAGCCTCGACGCCGAAATCGGTCTTTATGGCGTTAGCTGCGTTGTTGTAGGAACCATCGAGCAGGGGCAGACCGTCCTTGGTGCGGAAGGTATTCGCCAATTCGAAGCTCGGCTGGAAGAAACCGCAGCAGTTGCCGGGGCCGTCCGAACCCGTGTTGTACGGATAGTTGAGGTCGTCGTAGTAGTTGGCGTTGTTGGTGCTCCCCGAGTTGTTGGAGGATTCCACATCAAATACAGCCTCTGCGTGGTTGTCGAACTCGGCATTGAAGATCTGAGCGTAGTTCTCCAGCAGGGCGTACTTCAGACCATTGGTCGTCACGCCATTGGCAATGACGTTATCGAACCAGGTCTTGGCTTCGCCGAACTTCTTCTGGTACAATTTTGCTTTGCCCATGTACGCGGCGGCCGCCCATTTGTTCACACGGCCAGCCTGGGACTGGGTAGCAGGCAGTTTGTCGAAAGCAAACTGAAAGTCCGCTTCGATTTTCGCCCATACGTCCGGAGAGTTCTTCACTTTGGAGATTTCTTCTGCCGGTACGGTTTCGTCAATGTAGGGGATGCTATTGAAGTGCTTTTTGAGGTCAAAATAGTAGTGGCCCCGCAGCAACCTCGCCTCACCGGCAATCCGGGCGGCATCGGCCGCAGAGATACCAGTTGCAGAAGCCAGCAGCCTGAGCACCGTATTGCAGCGGGAAACGCCCTCGTAGCGCCCCTGCCAGTAAGCGTTCAAATCACCCTGCGTAGGGTCGGTCTCAAAACGCTGGATCGGGTTGATGGAGCTGTAATCGCCGGGGTCTGTCCCTTTGTTGGCATCGCCTCCGCAAATAGCACCCGTCACCCAGTGGTTCGGGCCTTCAAAACGGTTGCCAAACACGCCATTGAGCGCAGCGTATGCTCCAATAAGCACCCCTTCCACACCGGGCTTGGTAGCCAACTGGCTATCGGCAAGCGAGCCCGTCGGCGGGACTTCGAGAAATGAATCCTTACAGGAAACCACCAGCAGCATCATGGAGGCTACGACAAGGGTGGCCTTTTGAAAAATTCGCTTCATATTGAATTATTTTTGAATTTTAATTAGAAACCAAGAGTTATGTTGAACATATAGCTCGGGGTCACCGGATAGTTGCCCACGTCAATACCGAAGTTGGTATCGGCACCGCCGCCTACCATCGGATCCAGACCGGAATACCCGGTGATGGTGTAGATGTTGTTGGCTGCCAGGCCGAGGCTCAGCTGCGTCAGGTTCAGTTTGTCCGTCACGTTTTTAGCAAAGTCGTAGGACAGGGCGACGCGCTGGATGCGCAGGAAAGAGCCATCTTCTACGTACCAGCTGTTGGCAGCACCGCTGGTGGACAAGTTGGAAACCGATTCCCAGATGGGAGCCAGGGCTTTGTCGCCCAGTGCCGGCGTCCAGGAATCCTTGGCGCGTACTCCTTTGGCGGAACCTTCAAACGTGCCGAAGAAATCGGTGAACCACTTGGACTGGTTGAAGATTTCGTTGCCCACAGAGGCATATATGAAAATTTCTGCGCGCAGGTTCTTGCGAGATACCTCGAAGGTAGCACCCCCCGTGTAATCCGGAATCGGGCTGCCGATGAACGTACGGTCGGCAGGCGTGATTTTGCCGTCGCCGTCAACATCTTCATACTTGAAGCGGCCAACCCCTGCGCCGGGCTGGTTCCAGGAAGCTGCCTCAGCAGCGCTGCTGAAATACCCAATCATATTGTATCCAAAGAACGAAGACAAGCCCTGCCCAACGGCGTTGCGGATCGGAGCAATACCGCGATAGGCACCTCCGTCGAAGAACTTGATGCCGTCGGCAAGGTACGTGATTTCGTTCTTGAGGAACGAGTTGTTCAAGGTCAGTTTCCACTTCAGGCTGGCCGAGAGGTCGCCGCGCGTAACAATTTGGAAATCAATACCGCGGTTCAACATACTGGCTACGTTTACAGCAGGGGCAGCTGCGTAGTTACCCGTTACGCCGGCCAGGGGCACCTGATAAAGCAGGTCGCGGGTGGTTTTCTTCCACCAGTCCAGGATGATTTCAAATTTGCTGTCGAACAAAGTCGCTTCGAAGCCGACGTTGATCGTCTCACTGGTCTCCCACTTGGCGTTCGGGTTGCCGATACGGCTTTGTGCGAAGCCTTCGTCCACACCAGAGTTCTGCCCCTGGATGGGATAGAAGGTGCTGCCGCGGTCAGAGCGGTACAGCGAATACTGGTTGGCGGGGTCCACGTTGTTGGAGTTACCCATTTCCCCCCAGCCGCCGCGGACTTTCATGTCGTTCAGCCAGGAGATATCCTGCATGAAAGGCTCGGAAGAAACCCGCCAGGCAGCAGATACTGCCGGGAAGACCCCGTAGCGGTTGTTAGCACCAAAGCGGGAAGAACCGTCGCGGCGGATAACCCCCGTAACGTAGTACTTGTCGTTGAAGCTATAGTCCACTTTGCCGAATGTAGAGTAGAAGTTGACGCCGCTGTATAGGTTGGAACCCACCACGGGGCTCTGTACCGTTGACATATTCTGGAAGTCGAGATCCGTAGAGAACGGGTTGATACCCGAGCCGCGGATGAAGCGGCCAGCGCCCGTATTCAGGGCCTCGATGCCTGCCAGTGCATTGATGCTGTGTACGCCAAACTTCTTGCTGTAGGAAGCAGTGTTGGTAAATACCCACCCAAAGCCATAGCCACCCCCTTCGCCGAAGTTGTTGCTGGCCTCGGGCTCGGAATCGCCTAAGTAACGGAAACCATAGTCCACATAGTAGTTGGAGTTGAAGTTTCCGCCCAGGCTCGTGCGGATGGTCAGGTCTTTGATGGGCTTGAAGTTCAGGTAAACGTTGCCAAATGCGTTGGTATTCAAAGACCGGTCAGAACCGTTGTTCAAGGTCAGACGGCGTACCGGGTTGCGCGGGTTGTTGAAGCCTGCTGCGCGGGTACTGGCAAACGCACCAAACTCGTCATATACGGGAATGATGGTCGGCATGCGGTAGGCGGAGAGCACTTCCGACTCGTCGTCGGCTACGCCGATACCGCCGTTATCCCCTTGCTGGCCCACGACGGAGCGATAGGTGAACTGCAGGTTCTCGCCCAGGCTCAACCAGGGCAGCAGATCCCACTCAGAGTTGGCGCGGAAGGTGTAGCGGCCAAACTCGTTGGCCAGAAGGATACCCGATTGCTCCTGCATGCTGAGGCCGAAATAATAGCGTCCGTTATCCGTACCGCCGCTGAACCCGAGGCTGTGGCGCTGCAGCGGAGCCGAGCGCGTGATGGCGTCGTACCAGTTCGTACCTGCCAGGTTGGGCTTGATGAGGAACACCGATTCGGGGTTGGCCGCTTTGGCGGCGTTGATGGCGTTCAGGTCAATCGAGCCCCGGACGCCGTTCTGGCCGTTGGCGTGCAGATAATCCGGCAGCGTAGGCGTTGCGCTCGTACCGTATTGCGGGTGCGTGTATTTCACTTCTGTCCCGTTGGCCGCTGCGTTGTTGCGGTAGGCGATGTGGGTCCACTCTGCCATTTCCTGCGGGTTCAACATTTCCGGCGAGCCCGCGACGTTGGGGTCGGTGAAGCCGATATTGCCGTTGTAGGTCACCTGCATGCGCTGTTTTTTACGGGCGCCGGACTTGGTGGTATACACCACGACCCCGTTTGCTGCCCGTGCGCCGTAGATAGATGCAGAAGCTGCATCCTTGAGCACGGAGACGGCCTCGATGTCATCGGGATTCAGGAAGTCGGTAGATTCCACCGGTACCCCATCCACGATATACAGCGGCTGGTTGCCCCCGAAAGCCCCGAAACCGCGTACCCGGATTTGAGAGGTCGTTCCGGGCTGGCCGTTGGTCAGGATCGTCACACCGGCTACCCGGCCCTGCAACTGTTGCTCCACGTTCCCGGAGGGGATGGCGGAGAGCTCGCGGGCGGGCACGATGGAAACGGCGCCGGTAGTTTGGCGCTTGGTCTCGACCGCATACCCCGTAACGATGATTTCGTCGATTGTGATACCTTCTGTCAGACGGATGGTCAGGTTAGTCTCCTGGCCCAGGGTGACCTGCTGGGTCTCGTACCCCGTGTAGGAAATTTCCAGTACATCGCCCGACGCAGCTTTGATGGTAAACGCACCGTCCAAATCCGTAAGAGTACCGACCGAGGTCCCCTTGACCAAAATGGATGCCCCTACCAGCGGCTCCCCAGAATCAGCGTCCAGGACGACGCCTTTGACCTGGGCAAAAACCGCCGATGTCATCAATAAAGCAGCTAACAACAGGAAGCCCCGTTGACAATGCTTTGAAAGTGCAGTTAAGAATGGGTTCATAAGCTGTCAAATTCATTGTGAAGTTAATAAGGTTAAAAAGTGCCGTATAGTCATATACACTTAGATGGGGTAAAGATAAAAGCCCGTTTTTGATTGCACACGAAAAGGTCGCAATTTTTTTGTTGTTTGCCCTGTTTTTTAAAATTATATATTGTTTTTTACGGGATTACCATCTTTACAACAAGGCTAATAGCTCATAGGGAATCCGGGTATTCACTTTTTTAAAAAAACAGGGGGATAAACTCATACCTGGGTCGGGTTTTGCGTTTATTTTTATGCGCGAAGGCGGCACCCATGGGCAACGCCTAAAAACACAATACTCATACCATTATGGGCTTCTTCGATCGTCTGTTCGCACCAAGGCAAAAACCCGCCCCCCTCGCTATGGCACGGCTCGGCAGGTTCAGCGACTCCTACAAGACGGGCGCCAACTATGCCGCCTGGGACCGCTCCCTCAAACTGTTCGAACAAGGCAGTATCCTCGATTCGTACCAGGCCTTTTTTTCCTATTTGCGAGATGAAGAGCAGGATAATGTACACTTTGCCCTGGCAAACGGACGACTCGATTTTGAAATATTCCAGGGCTCAAGGGTCATACGCGGGAGTGCAGACCATGAAAAGTTGCGGGCAGAGGCGCAAATTGCCCGCTGCGAAGCCCTCAATGTCGGGTTCATGCGCAGGCTGGCTGAAAAGAATTTTTCCCTTCGCTACAGCCGCTTCGCCCTGGACCCCCGACAGCATATCTCCATCGTATTCGATACCTTTACTATTGACGGTTCTCCCTACAAGCTCTATTTCGCCCTCAAAGAAGCCGCCACCAACGCCGACAAGCTCGACGACCTGCTGCTCGATGAGTTCAAAGTGCTGCGCCGCGCAGACGATGAACACCTGCACCATCTGCCTGAAACCCAAAAGGAGGCCAGGTATCAGTTCGTCCAGGAAAAAATACGGCAGGCCCTTCAATTACTGAACGAAGGCCCCCTGCACCGCGAACAATACCCCTCCGGCTACGCTTATGTACTGCTCAGCCTCATCTACCAACTCGACTACCTGATCCAACCGGAAGGGCATACGATGGAGGCCCTGGAACGTATGCACCGCCTGTATTTCGGCAACGACGGCAAAACAACTATAGAAAAAAATCAGGCCCTGGCACGCGGATTCGACAAGCTGGCAGCCCGACCAAAAGCCGACTTCTTTAAGGAGATGTACCGCGCCTCCTTTACCTTTGGTATCACCTCCCCGGTACAACACGACCAGATTATCCGCTTCATAGAAAGCGAGTTAGGCAATATGGACTGGTATCTCGACAACGGCCATCCGGAAATCGCAATGGCCGTACCCGGGTATATCGTCGGTTTCTCCCTTTTTAACTACGCCCCTCCAAAACCAGTGCGCGACTTGCTCCAATTGTACTATGCCATCTGCGAACCGGACTATTTCAAAGCTATCGGCTGGGAAAATGCCTTTTCCCAAAATCAGCGCCTGGACCGAAAATTGATCCTGAGGGCAGTGACCCAAATCGAAAAAGAAAACAAGGACAAATACCCCCTGCTCCAGATACCCATCGAACTGCTCATTTTTGATTCCCTCCCCGCTTTTGTGCGTTCCTACCTCTGGATGATCCGGATGATAGAGCCCACCTCCATCCAGGGGCCTCTTTTTCACCTCGACTCCCACAGCTCCCCATGAAAAAAGATACCCCCAAAAAAAATACGGCCCAGAGCGCCCGGCCAGGGGTTACCCCTCCTTCCTCCCTCAATCCCGGATGGAGGCGTTTTATCCGACAAAGCAGCACGCCCAGCTATGAATCCCTTACAGAACGACTACTGGAAGGCGACCGTGTGGCCTTGGGCCAGGCCATCACCCTGATAGAAAGCACCTTGCCCAAACACATCGAACAAGCGCACTATCTAATCGAACACTGCCTGCCCCAAAGTGGTAACTCCACGCGCATCGGCATCACCGGCGCACCCGGGGCCGGGAAAAGTACATTCATTGATGCTTTGGGAGAAACCCTGATTGAGTCGGGCCACCAGGTGGCCGTTCTGGCCATAGACCCCAGCAGCCAACTCAGCAAAGGCAGTATCCTGGGAGATAAAACCCGCATGCCCATACTCGCCAATGCGCCCCAGGCGTTTATACGGCCTTCCCCCTCTGGAAACTCCCTGGGAGGGGTCGCCCGGAAGACCCGGGAAACCATCCTTCTCTGCGAAGCAGCAGGGTTCGACACTGTAATAGTAGAGACCGTAGGCGTCGGCCAGTCGGAAACGGCCGTACATTCCATGGTGGATTTTTTTATCCTGCTTCTCATCCCCGGCGCAGGCGATGAACTGCAGGGCATCAAGCGCGGCATCGTAGAAATGGCCGACCTCATCCTCGTGAACAAAGCAGACGGAGAGCAACTGCTCCAGGCCCAACTCGCCCAGGCAGCCTACCGCAACGCCCTCCACTTCTACCCGGCCAGGGAAAATGGCTGGGCTCCCCCCGTTCGGCTTTGTTCCGCGCTTTGCAGGGAGGGTATCGCGGAAACAGAAGACCTCATCCGCGAATATGCGGCGCAAATGCAAAGCAATGGTTACTTCCAGCACAAGCGGCAGGGACAAGCGCATTACTGGATGCGCGAAGCCATCGCCGAGCAACTCCACCAACTGTTCTACGGGCACCCGGATGTGCAGCACGCACTCCCCAACCTTGAGGCAGAAGTGGCCGACGGAAAAAAGAGCCCCTTCCACGCAGCAGAAGAACTGCTCCGCATTTTTATCCAGTCCGGACAGTAGCTTTGACGATAATCTGTCCTGCTTCGCATGAAAAATTAGCGCAATTCATCTAAAGACGTGTATTTTTGGGCGTACAGGTTGCCGAGCTGCGCGAACAAGGTCGTTTTGCCCCTGTTCTATTTTGGGTGTGAACGCCTGAAATACTACCTGTGCCCGGCCAACCGCACAAAACCATTCATTCACTGTTAAATTTTTGCTATGAAGTCTTTAACCGTTTCGGTTTCCCTGATTGTCCTCGGCCTGATTGTCCTTATGGCGGGATGCAACAACTACAACGCTTTGGTAGAGCTGGACGAGGAGGTGGAAAACGAGTGGAGCAAGGTCCAAACGGCCTATCAGCGGCGCTCCGACCTAATCACCAACCTCGTCAATACGGTCAAAGGAGCCGCCAACTTCGAACAGGAGACCCTCACCTCCATCGTGGAAGCCCGCGCCAAAGCCTCCAGCATCACCATTGACCCCGCCAATGCCACCCCTGAGCAGATGAAGGCCTTTGCAGAAGCGCAATCGGGCATCTCCCAGTCCCTGGGCCGCCTGCTCATGGTTACGGAAAACTACCCGGACCTGAAAGCCAACGCCAACTTCGTCGAATTGCAGACCCAGTTGGAAGGTACCGAAAACCGCATTAAAGTAGCCCGCGACCGCTTCAACGACATCGTCACCCGCTACAACAAAAAAGTACGCCGCTTCCCGGGCAGCCTGTTCGCCGGCATGTTCGGATTTTCACAAAAAGCGCAGTTCCAGGCCAGCGATTCCGCCCAGAACGCCCCTACCGTGAACTTTAACTAAGCCATGGCCAGTTTCCTCTCTAAAGAACAGGAACAGGCCGTCATCCTGGCTATCCGGGAGGCCGAGGCCAGCACGTCCGGTGAAATCCGCGTCCACCTGCAACACAGGCTGGACGGACCCGTGTTCGACGTCGCACAGAAGACTTTCTTCCGCCTGAATATGCACCAGACCAGGCAGCGGAACGGTGTCCTTTTTTTCATCGTTCCTGAAAAAAGACAGTTTGCCGTACTGGGCGACCAGGGTATTGACGCATGTGTGCCCCACGATTTTTGGGACGAAATCCGCGATATGCTCCGCGAAAATTTCCAACGGGGAGCCTTTAGCGAAGGGCTTTGCAGCGCTATCCTACGCGTCGGGGAAAAACTGAAAACGTTTTTCCCCGCCTCGAACGACAACCCCAACGAACTGAGCGACGAACTCTCCTTCGACGATAGCCCTTAATACCTCCTCCCGCAAACCTGCGCTCCATGCCAAACCATGTCATCAAAAATACGATACGCCCGTGACCTTCTTCAAACTTGTCAGGTCTTTGTCTGTCTGCTTATCCCCCCTCGTCGCCGCGACGGCGCTCTTCCTGCTGCCCCGCACCGCTCTGGCAAAGGAAGTACCGCCCAAGCCCAGTACCCTGGTGAACGACTTCGCAGCCGTGCTGGCACCGGAACAGGCTTTTGCTCTCGAACAAAAGCTACGGGCCTACGCCGATTCTACCTCTACTCAAATCGCCATACTAATAGAGCGGAGCCTCGACGACGACGACGTGTTTGAGTACTCCTTCCGCGTAGCCGAGGCATGGGGAATCGGCAACCGGGAAAAAGACAACGGCATCCTGTTCTACGTGGCGGTGGATGACCGCAAGATGTTCGTCCATACGGGCATGGGAGTACAGGATTACCTCACCGATAACGTCACCAAACGCATCCTCGACCAGGTAGTGCGGCCGGCCTTCCGCAAGCGTGACTATTACGAAGGGATTGACCGCGCTACCTCTATTTTCATGGATTTGGGCTCGGGCCGCTACGTCAATGATGACCCGCTGTCGGATGGCCCTGCCATAAGCCCCTTCTTTGTGCTGCTCATCATCATTGCCGTGATTGCCTTCATCGGTTTCATCGGCAACTCCGGCGGCGGGAGCGGCGGGGGCTACCATCGCGGCGGCCGCTACGACTCGGGCAGAGGTGGATGGTTCATCCTGCCCGGCGGAGGTGGAGGCGGATGGGGCGGCGGAGGCGGCAATGACAGCGATTGGGGCGGCTTCGGAGGGGGTGGTTTCGACGGAGGGGGCGCAGGCGGCGATTGGTGATGTGTCACGGCGCCGCAATGCGCTTGATTTGCTTCAGGTAAGCGCGCAACGCCGCCAGTGCCCGCAACATATCAAGAGCCGAAATATAGGGTGCACCCGCGACACGGTTGGACACAGAAATCCTGGCGACCACCGTCCAGTAGCGCATAATCGTCGCCAATGCCCCCAGATAGGTGCCGCTGCCCTGGTCGTAGACATGGGTGGGCTCGGCACCTATCCCGTTCAGCTCGATAATTTTAAAATTCCTGCCTTGTTTGAGCATGGCTACGCTTTCGCATTTCACATCAAAACGTCCATAGTAGAACCCGGGAATGTTCCGGGACAACTCGTCGAATACGCGATGCAGCGCTCCGTCAATATGACCCGATCCGTTGATAAAGCGCGTACCTTTCGCATGGTTTCCGATAGCGCCCAGGCGTACCGTGATTCCCTTTTCCGGCACACTTTCCAATAAACCGGATGGCAAATGCCCTAAATTTCCGCTCAGCATCTGCATTTGTGCGCGCGGGTTCTTTTTAATAAGTTCCCGCACGTTCGACCGCCCATCCCCGCTGACCTCTAAAAACTGTTTCAGCGTCAAAGAGACGACCCTACCTTTATCTGCTCCGGGAAAGCGGATGTAAAATACGCCTACTTCTTCCGGAAAATCCAGGAACTCCTGCACAATAAAGTCTATCGGAAAAGCCCGCAGGTGGGCAGCCAAGGCTTCAAAACAATCCGTTACGGCTACCAATAAGCCCCGGAAACCGATATCCGGCTTGGCCACCAGAGGAAAATAAAGCCCTTCTGCCTCCAGTGCCTGCTGAAGTGCCTCTTCCGAAGTGCCTCTTCCGATTCGTATCGAGCGCGGTCTGGCCTCTGCCGGTATAGCCTGTATCGTGTCGTATTTGGATTCCATCCCCAGGCCACTGATGTATATGCCCGGATTGGCCGCTGAAAAAAAGCAGGGGTGCCGATAGCGCAAGGCCAGCAGAGGGCCGTAAATACACATGGGCCAGTAAAAAGCCAGCGTGGGCCAGTATTCCCAATTCCAGAGTTTTATCCAGAAAACCCGGATATCCCTTCTCGTCCATCCCATAGCCAAAGAATCTCTGTTTCCATCCGAAGGGTCAGGGAGTAGATAGAGAGACCGGTAACACCTTGCCGTTAAATACCCGATGGCCTTCTACGGCAAAATGGGCAATGTAGGCCCCCATCTCTGCACTTCCGAGCGGTGCCTGGTATCCCGGAAATGCCTCTTGCAACATCTCCGTCTGAACAGCACCCAAGGCCAGGCAGTTGACAGCGATGCCCAGGGGCTTCCACTCCTCGGCGAGGCACTCCGCCAGGCAGGCCAGCGCAGCTTTCGAGGCGCTGTAGGCCGACAGGCCCGGAAACTTGCTGCTCCCTTGAAAGCCTCCCATAGAACCAATGTGCAGCACATGCGGACCTGGGCTTTTACACAACCAGGGCAATAGGGCACGGCTCAACTCGGCCGCCCCAAACACATTGGCATCGAAGATGCGCAGCCAGTCCGCCCTATCCAGTTGCGCAAAAGGCTTGTGTACCAGTAAGCCCGCATTGTGAACCAACACATCTACCCTGTCTAAATAGTGGGTAAGAAAGGAGTCGAAACCCGCTGGCAAGGGCTCGCTCAGATCCAATGCATATGTCCGTACCTCCGTACCCGGAAAGTCACGCCGGCATTCCTGCTCCAGCACAGCCAGCCGATCCCCGTTTCTCGACAACGCGAGAATGCGCCGGCCTGGAACGGCAGCCAATGCGCGGACCAGATCCCAGCCAATACCCCTGCTGGCTCCTGTAACTACGATTTGCAACATGAAACCCTGATTTATACCAAGCGTATGAAAATATAAACAGTCCCTGGTACAAGAATACACATATTCCATCGAATTAAACCCACAACCTTGAAACAGCGTGCGAAAATTGGCGTATTTTTACCCCCTGAATATTCGACGCCGACAGATTTTGTGCAGAGCAGCGCGTTCAAACCACCGCACAGGTATCCCCTGCTCCCGGTTTCGCCATCGAAAGAACAGGCGGCCCTGCACGAAAACCATTGGCGTTTACACCGTCATATTTGTATAACCAGGACGCATGATCGTCAAACTGCTTTTCCACTTCGGGCGCTACCTCATCATGATGAAAACAGCCATCGCCAGGCCCGAAAAAACTGCGATGTACTATAAAGAGACCGTCCGCCAGATGCACGACATCGGAATTGGTTCCCTAATCATCGTACTCATTATATCCCTGTTCATGGGGGCTGTCACGGCGGTACAGTTCTCCTATCAGCTCGACGGGACGCTTATCCCCAAGTACTACATCGGCTATATCGCCCGCGATATAGCTATCCTGGAACTTGCCCCGACCATTACCTGCCTCGTATTAGCGGGAAAAGTAGGATCCAACATGGCTGCTGAAATCGGCGGGATGCGGCAGAAAGAACACATAGATGCCATGGAAATCATGGGCGTAAACACAGCGGCCTTCCTCGTAATGCCCAAGGTGACCGGAGCACTAGTCGTCATCCCGCTCCTGGTCATCGTCGCTGCCTTCGTCATGGTCATGGGAGGGTATATTTCGGTAGTGCCCACCGGATATATGTCGTCCGCAGAATTCATCCAGGGGGTGCGTTCCTTTTTCGTGCCGTATAACTTTGTGCTGATGTTCATCAAGGCTTATGTCTTTTCCTATCTGCTGACCTCCATCTCCTGCTACCAGGGCTACTATGTGCAGGGGGGAAGTATCGAACTGGGCAGGGCCAGCACCAATGCCGT
>VFQS010002784.1_pt1 | contig 13938 bp, 8 predicted proteins | sample 3512361 | NCBI WGS metagenome assembly VFQS01 (sample SAMN10412375, study PRJNA504923) | tailings metagenome | isolation source: Relicate 1 Philex TSF3 active mining | place: Philippines
CTACGGGCGTACTGTACTACACGCTGGAAAGCGGCGAGTTCACTGCAACGCGCAAAATGGTTATTCTCGAATAACATAGTATTTAAGGTCGTAAATTAATGTCAAGTTGGGGGGTTGATACCCGGGTATAGGTTCGCTTCATACCCGGGTACAACCCCCCAATCTTCGTTTATGCGACCTGGTGTGCGAAAACCTCTCAATATCCTCTCCGACCCCCGGCAAAAAGTCAAAAAAGACTCTTTTTCATACTTCGCCGACCCTTGACAAAAATCCTATTAAAATATTTTTAACTACATTCTTTTTTTATTGAATGTAGTTTTATTACATTTGTGTGTTGGAAATGGAGACTATACAGGCTTGCGCCAAAAAGAGTTGATATATGCGCTATCTACTACCCTAAGCCCCAGTTAGCGCTTTAAGATTTACAGAATTATAAGACTGATGTTGCGCAGTCCTTCGCTGGAAACGGGAAGGGCTGCTTTTTTTTGGTGCCTTCGCTTTGATTCCAGGAATTCAGAACTATCTTTCGGGTTGTTTATCCCTCGCAATAAGTCAAGCGCGTATGAAAAAAGTCCAACTCTTCGCATGGCTGACCTTTTTTTCTGTACAGGTCGCCTTCGCTCAAAAGCAACCACTGAGCTACTATCTGCCGGATATTGCCTACGATGCCAAAATCCCGACACCGGAGGCTTTCCTCGGCTACCAAATCGGGGAATGGCATATCAGCCACGACCAGCAGTACGCGTATATGCGGCGTCTGGCGGAATTATCCCCGCGCGTCCGGCTGGTGGAGCATGGCCGCACCTATGAAAACCGTCCTCTCATTCACCTGATTATCACTTCTCCGGCCAACCACGAACGGCTTGAAGCCATCCGGGAGCAACACGTTGCCCTTACCGACCCCTCCAAAGCCGCTGCGCTGAACCTGAAGGATATGCCGACGGTGTTGTACCAGGGGTTCAGTATCCATGGCAATGAGGCCAGCGGGGCGAACGCTGCTCCGTTGCTGGCGTACTACCTGGTCGCCGGACAAAGCCCGGAGGTACAGCGCTTGTTGGAGCAGGCGGTCGTCTTGTTCGACCCCAGTTTCAACCCGGACGGCCTTACGCGCTTTTCGACCTGGGCCAACTACCATAAAAACGCCACCCTCACCGGCGACCCGCAGGACCGGGAGTACTCCGAAGCATGGCCGGGCGGGCGCTTCAACCACTACTGGTTTGACCTCAACCGCGACTGGCTTCTGTGTGCCCATCCCGAGTCGAGGGGCCGTGCGGCCTTGTTCCACCAGTGGAAGCCCAATATTCTCACCGACCACCACGAGATGGGTACCAATTCCAGTTTTTTCTTCATGCCGGGCGTCGCCACACGGGTCAACCCCATCACCCCCAAACGAAACCAGGAGCTGACCGCCAAAATCGGTACTTACCACAGTAAATTCCTGGACGAGATAGGCTCGCTCTACTATTCCGGCGAAGGGTATGACGACTTTTACTACGGCAAGGGCTCGACTTTCCCCGATGCCAACGGCTGTATCGGCATCCTGTTTGAACAGGCCAGTTCCCGCGGGCACCTGCAGGAAACGGCCAACGGGCCGTTGGCCTTCCACTTCACCATCCGCAACCAGGTGCGCACCGGCCTGTCCACGTATCAGGCTGCCGTAGAGATGCGTCAGGAGCTCCTCGAACACCAGCGTACCTTCTTTAAAGAGGCCCTCTCGGCGGGAAAAGCCGACCCCCGCAAAGGCTTTGTATTCGGCGATTCGCACGACCTGGCCCGTACGGATCAACTGGTAGAGGTGCTGCGCCGCCATCAAATCGAGGTATATGCCCTCAAAAACCCGGTCAGCGCAGAAGGTAAGACTTTCGAACCGGGCAACGCGTTTGTCGTGCCCCTGGACCAACGCCAGTACACCTTGATCCGGGGCTCGTTTGAAACGATGAAAACGTTTGAAGACAGCATTTTCTACGATATCTCTTCCTGGACGCTGCCCCTTTCCTTCAACCTGCCCTATGCCGCGCTGGGCAAAGCCTGGACAGCGGATCTTCTCGGGGAAAAAGTAGAAGGCGCCCGCCCGCTGCGCAAACCGCTGCGCATCCCCGCCCAGAGCAGCTATGCCTACCTCATGGAGTGGGATCACTACTACGCACCCAAAGCGTTGTACGCCCTTTTGAAGGCCGGTATCCGCGCCAAAGTGGGCAGGGAGCCTTTCCTCTCCAACGGGAAGCGCTATGAACCGGGAACTATCCTGATTCCCGTGCAGAACCAGGACAAGAGCGCTTCGGAAATCCACCAAATCGTCGCCGGCATTTCCGAGTCTTCGGGAGTAGCTTTTGAGGCGGCGGCCAGCGGCTTCACCACGGAGGGTATAGACTTTGGCAGCAATGGCTTCACTACCTTGCAGTTGCCCAAAATTGCGATTATCGTGGGGGAGACGACCACTCCCTTCGGAGCAGGCGAAGCATGGCACCTCTTAGATACGCGCTACCACATCCCCGTGACCAAGCTCGAAGCCGACGACATTGCGCGCGCCGATCTAGGCCGGTACAACGTCCTCGTTTTTGGCGGCGGGCAATACGGGAGTGTCGGCGCCGCAGGCGCGGCCAAACTAAAATCATGGGTGCAGGATGGCGGTACACTCATCGGTATCCAAAGCGCTATCTCCTGGCTCAAAGCACAGGGAATCGGCTATGTGGAAATCCGGGAAAACAAAGAACTCGACAAGCCGCAGGGCCGCAAGCCATATATACAAATGGATGAGGATATCGCCTCACTGGAAACGCCGGGTTCTATCTTTGAAGCGGAAATTGACCCTACCCACCCGATCGGCTTTGGCTACCGCCGGGGCAAACTTCCGGTGTTCAGGGATTACGACTTGTACCTGGAACCGGGCAAAAACCCGTATTCTACCCCGCTCATCTATACCGAAGACCCGCTGCTGAGCGGCTACGTCAATGCAAAGGTCATCGGACAGGCCAGGCGCAGCGCAGGAATCGTAGTCAGTGGTGCCGGCAGTGGCAAGGTCGTCTTCATGGCCGACGACCCTAACTTCCGCGCACACTGGTTTGGCACGAACAAGCTCTTCGCCAATGCCGTTTTCTTCGGCCACACCATCAGCGGGAGTTCTATTGAGCGAGGGGGAGCGAAGTAAAGGGAGTTTTTTTCTTGCTTCCGGGCTCGGGGGCAGGCGTAGAGGCTCAGGAGATGATGTCAGAGGGGACCAGTGAGCAGGGCAAGGGTATTGTCCCTCACTGGTCCCCTTTGCAATAGGGCTATTAAATCCCCAACAGTTTCGCGGCTTTTTCCATAGCGGCGTCCAGTCCTTCGGCTTTTTTGCCACCGGCTGTGGCGAAGAAGGGCTGCCCGCCTCCGCCGCCTTCGATATCTTTGGCGAGTTCGCGCACGATATTGCCTGCGTGGAGGCCCTTGCCTTCTACGAGTTCCTTGCTGACGATGGCCATGACCTGGGGTTTGTCGGAAATGAGGGCACCAAAAACGATGGCGGCGTTGCCCACTTCATTTTCCAGTTGGTAGGCCAGGTTTTTCAAGGCGGCACCGTCGGTCAGGGGGACCCGGGCCACCAGTAGGTTGGCGCCGCCCGACGGTACGAAGCGGCTTTTGAGTTCCCCTTTCAGTGCGTTGGCCTGAGCAGCTTGCAGCCGTTCGATTTCTTTGCGGAGCTGTCTGTTTTCCTCTTGCAGATTGGCGATTTGGCGGACGGTGTTTGGCGCATGTTTGAAGAGGCCCCGGATGTCGTCCAGTTCTGCGAGTTCCCGGCGCAGGAAGGCTTCCGCGCCATCTGCCGTCACGGCTTCGATCCGGCGGATGCCAGCGGCGACGGCACTTTCGGCTACAATTTTGAACAGGCCTATTTCTCCGGTAGAGGCCACGTGGGTACCTCCGCAGAGCTCCCGGGAGAAGTCGGGGTCAAAGGTGACCATGCGCACGGCATCGCCGTATTTTTCTCCGAAGAGCATCATGGCCCCTGCTTTTTTGGCTTCTTCGATGGGCAGGTTGCGCTGTTCTTCCAGGGAGATATTGGAGCGGATTTTCTCGTTGACCATTTGCTCAATCTGCAGGAGTTCCGCTTCGCCCACTTTTTGGAAGTGGGAAAAGTCAAAGCGCATGCGCTGTTCGTTTACATCTTGTCCTTTTTGAAGGGCGTGTGCGCCCAGGACGCGGTGCAGGGCTGCGTGCATGAGGTGTGCGGCTGAGTGGTTGCTCGAGGTCGCGCGGCGTCTGGCGGCGTCCACGTCGGCGCGTACCGGTGCTTCCAGGTGGCGGGGGAATTTTTCCAGGATATGGATAATCAGGTCATTTTCTTTCTGTGTATCCAGTACGGCGATGCGTTCCTCGTTGAACCAGAGCACTCCGGTATCGCCTGCCTGTCCGCCGCTTTCTGCGTAGAAGGGCGTTTTGTCCAATACGATTTGGTACTGGTCTTCTTTTTTGACTTTGACCGTTCGGTATTTCAGGACTTTGGCATTGGTTGCGTAGAGTTGGTCGTAGCCGACGAAGGTCACTTCGCCTTCGTTGAGCGCTGTCCAGTCGCCTACCTCTTTCTGGGCTGCGGAGCGGGAGCGCTCTTTTTGTGCCTTCAGAGCGGTATCGAAGCCAGCTTCGTCAATGGCATAGCCGCGTTCCTGGGCGATCAGTCGGGTGAGGTCTATGGGGAAGCCGTAGGTATCGTAGAGTTCGAAGGCATCTTCTCCCCGGATGGTGCCGCCGGGCGCTTCGATGGTATCGAAGCGGCGCAGTCCGTTTTCCAGGGTGTGGAGGAAGGCCTGTTCTTCGCTCTCTATAATGCGGGCCACCTGTTCCTGCTGGGCGTACAATTCCGGGAATACCTGGCGGAAGGTATCGGCCAGCAGCGGGATGAGCGTATGGAGGAAAGGGCTGCGCAGGTCCAGGAAAGAATAGTAATAGCGCACCGCACGGCGCAGGATGCGCCGGATGACATAGCCGGCGCCCGTGTTGGAGGGCAGTTGTCCGTCGGCAATAGCGAACGCGATGGCGCGGATATGGTCGGAGATGACGCGCATGGCGATATCTACCTTATTATTGCGGTCGTAGCTGGATGTGTAGGTTTTACCTGATTTTTCCTCGATCAAGCGGATGAACGGGGTGAACACATCGGTGTCGTAGGTCGCGGTTTTTTGTTGCAGCACCATACAGAGGCGTTCGAAGCCCATGCCGGTATCCACGTGTTTTTCGGGGAGTTGCTCTAAGGTGCCGTCTGCTTTTCGGTTGAACTGGATGAATACGTTGTTCCAGATCTCGACTACTCTGGGATGGTCTTTGTTGACCAACGCGTGGCCGGGCGTCTGGGCGCGTTCTTCATCGCTGCGCAAGTCTACGTGGATTTCGGAGCAGGGACCACAGGGACCGGTATCGCCCATTTCCCAGAAGTTGTCTTTCTTATTGCCGTAGAGGACGTGGTCTTCCGGTAGGAAGCGCAGCCAGATGGCGCGTGCTTCATCGTCGGCGGGCAGGTTGTCCTTTTTATCTCCTTCAAAAACCGTGGCGTAGAGCCGATCTTTGGGCAGGCCATACACGTGCGTCAGCAGCTCCCAGGACCAGCTCAGCGCTTCATCCTTGAAGTAATCGCCGATAGACCAGTTGCCCAGCATTTCGAACATCGTGTGGTGTGTGCCGTCGTAGCCTACATCTTCCAGGTCGTTGTGTTTGCCGGATACGCGCAGGCATTTCTGCGTATCGGCGATGCGCCGGTTGTCGGGTACCTGGTTGCCGAGGAAGAAGTCCTTGAATTGGTTCATCCCGGCATTGGTGAACAGGAGGCTAGGATCATCTTTGTTCACGATAGGCGCAGATGGCACAATTTTATGCTGTTTAGAAGCAAAAAAGTCTAAGAAAAGTTGTCGGATCTCGGCAGATGTTTTCATGAAGGTTGGATTATTTTCGGTGCAAGCAGATTAAAGTTTGATAAAAGTATGGGGTTTTTCATTTGAATTTCTATTTTTGTCCTATTGTTATAGTCCCATCGGCATCATCGGTCTGTCTTTCTGTTTGGACAGCTATTTGACGCGGTACAACCGCAATGCAAAAGATGACTTCTTTAAATGTTGAATTTTGTAAGGACTTCTATTTCTCCCTATGACTTCGCCTCGTTTCGAGTGCAAGCAGGAGCACCGCCCTTGCCGCTTTCATGTTCAAAAAAAAGCGTTGCAAAGGTAGTGAAATTGATAAGACGAATACTATGAAGAAGCAAAAGTTTGTGTACAACGTGCACACCCTTAGTTATGAACGTGCGGAAATGAGCACGCAGCAAAAAGTGTTACAGGTTTTCGGGTTTTTATGTGCGGCCGCTGTCTCTGCCTTCCTCTTCACCCTGGTCATGCACAACTTTTTCCCCTCTCCAAAAGAAAAATCCCTGAAGCAGGAAATCGCCCTGCTGGAATCAGAATACTCCAAACTCATCCAGGAAGTAGGGACTTTGCAAAAAGCCCTCGGCAACCTTCAAGAGCGCGATGCATACGCATATCGCATGGTCTTCGGTATGGATCCTATTGACCCCCAGGTCATGAAAGGCGGTATCGGGGGGCACGATGAGTACGAGTTGTTCCGCCGCCACGACGCGGGGGAAACGATTATAGAAGCGCGCGAAAAGGTGCGCCAACTACGCCACCAAATTGCAGTGCAATCTCGCTCGCTCGACACCATCTCCCAGTTGGCGGCAGATAAAGATGAGATGTGGGCGGCCCGCCCTTCCATCAAGCCCGTTCGCTCGGACAAGCTGTCTAAATCCGTGAACCTGCTCTCCGGTTTCGGATACCGCATACACCCGGTGTACAAAGTCATGAAAAAACACCAGGGCATTGATTTCACCGCGCCCAAAGGTACCCCTATCCAGGCAACCGGCGACGGAGTGGTGGTTAAGGCGGGCTGGCATTACGGCTATGGCAATACGGTCATCATCCGCCACGGCTATGGGTACGAGACGCTCTACGGGCACATGAGCCGGATTACGGTCAAAAACGGACAGCGGGTAAAGCGCGGGCAGCAAATCGGTACTGTGGGCAGCACGGGCACATCTACCGCCCCCCACTGCCACTATGAAGTGCACGAAAGGGGCAAACCGGTCAACCCCATCCAGTTCGTATTCGATGGCTTGACGCCTAAAGAGTACCAGGAGTTGGTCAAGGCGGCATCGGCGCACAACCAGTCGTTTGATTGACCCTTCCTCCCTCACTGACCTTTTACAACCAGTCTGTGTCATATAAACGCACATCGAGAACCCGTTTCCGCAAAGCGGAAACGGGTTCTCGATGTGCGTTTATATGCTATATCTCTTCTAAGAAGTTCTCCCATGCCAAATAGTGCCTACGAAATAGTCATTGGGCTGGAGGTACACCTCCAGTTAGCTACGCAGAGCAAAGCCTTCTGCGGCGACGATACCCGCTTCGGCGGCAGTCCCAACACACAGGTCAGCCCGATTTCCCTCGGGCATCCGGGCACCCTGCCGCGGCTCAACGCGCGACAGGTGGAGTATGCCGTCCGCCTTGCCCTTGCCCTTCGGAGCGATATCAACCGCACGAATGCCTTTGACCGGAAGAACTACTTTTATGCGGACCTGCCCAAAGGGTATCAAATCACCCAGGACCGCAAACCGATATGCACCGGAGGTGTTCTGCCTATCAAAGTGGACGGTGCCTGGAAGCCCATCCGCATACACCACGTCCACATGGAAGAGGATGCGGGCAAGTCCATCCACAACCTGCACCCGACCAAGTCGCTGATAGACCTCAACCGGGCGGGAACGCCCCTGCTGGAAATCGTCACGGAGCCCGACCTGCGCTCCGCCCAGGAAGTAGATGCTTTCATGAGCGGTATCCGCCAACTGGCTCGGTATATTGGTGTCTCCGATGGCAACATGGAAGAAGGCTCCTTGCGCTGCGACGTCAATGTATCCGTCCGCAAAAAGGGGGAAAACAAACTCAACGAGCGCTGCGAAATCAAAAACCTCAACTCTATGCGCTATGCCCGGCAGGCGATAGATTTTGAGTCCAAACGCCAGATCGCCCTCATGGAGTCCGGCCAGGCCGTACAGCAGCAAACGCTCAACTTCGACCCCAACAGCGGGCAGACCGCTGCGCTGCGCGAGAAAGAGGACGCCCACGACTACCGCTATTTTCCTGAACCGGACCTGCCGCCGGTCCGCCTCTCCGAGGCTTTCCTGGGACAGATCGGGAAGGAAATGCCCGCCCTGCCCTGGGAAACGTTCGAGGTCCTGTGCCATACCCACGGCCTCAGCGATTACGATGCCGGTATCCTCTTCGAGGAACGCGAGCGCGTGCTGTACTTCGAAGCGCTGATTGTCCATACGCCCCACAAAAAAGCAGCAGCCAACCTCCTGATTAACCGCCTGTTGCCGTACTGTCAGGAAAAGGGCCTTGCCTTGGCGGATTTCCCGCTCAGCCCCGCTCAATTAGGGGCTTTCATTGCCCTGATTGATTCCGGTAGGATCAGCCACAGCGCAGCGCAGCAGCGCCTGTTGCCTGCCTGGCTGGAAAGCCCGGAAGTGTCGTCCCCGGAAGATCTGGCTGCCGGCCTCGACCTTTTACAGGTGGGGGGTACCGATGTCCTCTCCGCCCTCGCCGAGGAAGTAATCGGCCAGTTCCCGGATAAAGTGAAAGCGTATAAAAGCGGTAAAAAAGGCCTCCTGGGCTTCTTTATGGGCGAACTCATGAAGCGCTCCCAAGGGAAAGCAGACCCGGCCAAAGCTACCCAATTATTGCAGGAGTTGTTGGGGGGCTGAGGAAATCTCACTCACACCCTCTCGACCACCATCGCCGAGGCGCCGCCCCCGCCGTTGCAAATCGCTGCCAGGCCATAACGAGCGCCTTTTTGTTGTAGGATATGGAGAAGGGTGACGAGAATGCGCGCTCCCGATGCGCCAAGGGGATGCCCTATCGCGCAGGCTCCTCCGCGGACGTTCATTTTTTCCATTGGTATTCCGAGTTCCTTGCAGAATACGATGGGCACAACGGCAAAGGCTTCATTCACCTCGAAATAATCTATGTCTTCCACGCGTAGTCCGGCGCGCTCCAGCGCCTTCGGGGCGGCTAAGATGGGGGAAGTTGTGAACCAGGCCGGTGCCTGTTCGGCATCGGCATACGACAGGATGCGGGCCATGGGCGTGAGCCCGAGGGCTTCCATCTGCGCTTTCCCCACCAGTACCAGGGCGGCGGCGCCGTCGTTCATCGTCGAGGCATTGGCGGCGGTCACGGTGCCGTCTTTGCTGAAAGCGGGGCGCAAAGTGGAGATTTTGGCAAAGTCCACGCGCTTGTACTCTTCGTCTTCAGCGATGAGCAGCGGCTCCCCTTTGCGCTGAGGCACGCTGACGGGTACAATCTCCGGAAAAAAAGCTCTTTGGGCACTATGTTCGGCGGCCAGTCGGTAGGAGCGTTCGGCGAAAGCGTCTTGTGCTTCGCGAAGGATGCCGTACCGCTCGGCAGTCCGGTCGGCATATACGCCCATAGCCTGCTGCTCCCAGGGGTCGGTGAGCCCGTCGCGCGAGAGGCCGTCTACGAGTTCCATATTGCCATATTTGCTCCCCCAGCGGGCGGAGGGAACGTAATAGGGGATATTGGACATGCTCTCCATGCCCCCTGCCACGGCGATGCCGTTCTGCTCTAAGGCTATGGACTGAGCTGCAAACACGACGGATTTCATGCCCGAGGCGCATACTTTATTGACGGTGGTACAGGGGGTGTTCTCTCCTATTCCCGCTCCCAGGGCGGCTTGGCGGGCCGGCGCCTGTCCGACGTTTGCGGAGCATACGTTTCCCATCAATACTTCTTCCACTTGGTGGGGCTGGACGTTGGCGTGGGCCAGGGCGCCCCGGATGGCCACAGCGCCCAGGTCCGTCGCGGAAATTCCGGAAAACTGCCCTCCAAAGCTACCGATGGGGGTGCGTACGGCTGCGGCGATATATACTTCTTGCATAGCGAATCTAGTTTGGTTAAGACGCTGCCAAGTAAACATATATGCCGTGAAAATGGGTCGCCGTTCTGAAAAAAAAGAGGGTTGACCGAAGATAGAAGGACGAGTCTATTGTATCCGGCTACCTACCGTGGCGCGGCCCACATTGGCGTCCTGCCAGAGCTGTTCAGGGGTGAAGGTGACGCGGGCATCGTTGGCGTTGGCATCGGTGTACCACTGGACGTTGTTGGTATTTCGCCCGTTGCCATCGGAATTGCCCCAGGGGTTGTAGAAGGTGATGGAGGCTACCGCTCCACTGGCATTCCGGGTTACCCCGATCAGGGTGTAGGCGTGTACGCCCCCTACGGTACTAGCCATCGCGAGGGTAAAGACGACATTTTCATAGTTGTTGAAGGAGTTGAAAAGCTTGTCGGCCATATCCTGGGCGGAAGAATAGCGCTCGCCGATTTTTGGGGAGTCGGCATCTTCTGCTCCGAAGGCGAGCATGATGTCGTGCGGAGCGATGCTGAACAGGTCCTGCCACTGGAATACGCCGGGGGTGCGGGGCAGGTGATAGCAAAGGGCTTTTTCTATAATGGCTGGCCAGATACAGTTTTCTGAGCCCGGCTCAGAGGAGCCAAATCTTCCGCCGTTCATGGGCAGGTCGCCATCTATCCGGTAAAAGCTGTTGCCGAGGCGCACGCCGAAGGTACCGTCCCCGAAATCGGCGAGTGCGCGGCGCACCGGCCAGGCGCTGCCCGAAACGGTGTTATTGGCCAATCCGGCGATGGTTGCAACTACTTTACAATCGCTGCTCAGCCGCTGGCGGATATCGGTAAGGCTCGGGCCGGTAGAAGGAAATAGGGGCTTGTCGCGGTGGTTGGCATAGCTCCAGCCCGAGGTGAACGGTGTATTTAAGGCGGGGTCTGCAATGTTGTCGCCGTTGAGGGTCAAATCAGCGCCATTGGCAAAGCGCGATACATCGTGCATATAGTCGTCGGCCTGTCGGTCGTTCTGATCGCGGTTGCCCCCGATGAAGTCCATCCAAAAGGCGTCTTTTCCAATATCTCCCACGAGGTTGTCGCCAAGGGCTGCATCAATACCGACCAGGGTATCGTCGCCGCCTTTACCCAATAGGGTATCGGTACCGTTTCCCCCGATGAGGACGTCGTTTTTATTACCGCCGGAGAGGATGTCGTTGCCGTCGTTCCCCAGGGCAATGATGGGTATGTTCAGGTTGGCTGCGGTAAAAATGTCTATTCCGGCCCCTCCGATGTATTTTATCCGGCGAACGGAAGCCAGGGGGAAGGTGGCGCGGATGACTGCAGGGTCGTTCAGGCTCGGGATTTCTTCAATAGCGAGGTTGGTCCCGCTGACCTTGAGGTTTATCATGGAAGAGGTGGGGGTAGAAGTGATGGTCAGCAGGCCGTTCGTCAGTACGGCGTTTTGGTAAGCGGCAAAAGCGTGCTGGGGGTTCAGTGTACACAAGGCCATGAGCAGCCCTGCTTTGAAGAGTAGGGTAGATGTTTTCATTATGGTATTTTTTGATGGGTTGGATTAGACTTGTGATGAGTGGGGTCAATAGCGCCTTTTTTCAGTCTAATAGGGACTCTTAGAGTCGCTTAAAAAGCCTTAATATAATTTGGACGCGCAACAAAAATCCATTTTCGTTGCGCGTCCGAGAATTTTTTCACAGCAAGGCTATGGATAATCTACGAACCCGAGCGTGATCCAGGCGTCCTTTGAGGATTTGGTCTTGTCGAGTACGATGTGGTAGGTGCCGGCCGGCAGGGTCAGTCCACCGAGGCGGGGAGCAGTAAGCGGCATGACCGGATCGAACACCAACGCACCCGTGGAGGCGTTTACGATTTTCCAATCCGGCTTTCCGTTGAGTGCTACGATGCGGAAGCATCCTGCGGTACGCCCTGCGGGGAGCGAGATAGCATTGGTGGAATAGGTGGCGGAATTGCACACGGTGCGCTGCAGGTAATTCCCTTTTTTGGTACCGCAAGACTCATTGGTGCGGTAGGGCAACAATTCTGTGGCGGCAAGCGTGGGATCGCAGATCATTTGGGCTTTTGCCGCTTGTGTGAAGGCTGCCGAGATAGCCAGTGCCAGGACGAAAACAAATATGGGCTTTTTCATGGTGGAGTGTGGTTGGTACATTGAAAATATGGGTTTCAAAAAAAAATTGCGATAAATCAACGCCGGGCGATGCGGTACGAGCCGTTACAGCAGGTGATGTTTCCTGCGCTGATGGGTGCTCCGCCGCGGGCGTGGATGATGCCGGCTACTACCGGGGAGGCCATGGAGGTGCCGCTCAAGGTAGCATAGCCGCCGTCTTTGTAGGTAGAATATACATTAGAGCCAACAGCTACCCAGTCCACGGATGGGTTGCCCCAGTTGGAGAAGCCGGAGCAGGCTTTCTCACAGGTCATGGACGCGACGGTGAAGATATTGGTGCCGTTGATGCAGCCGGGGAGGGTCTTGCTGGAGCCTGCACAATCACCTGCGTTGCCGGAAATGGTCACGACGAAGGTACTGGCCAGGCCGAGGTTGCGCATGGCGTCGCGGATGCCCGGGTCTGAGTTTTCGCAGTTGTTGACCGGGTAGCCCCAGAGGCTCATGTTGATGACGTCGCCGGGGATATCGTACATGGCGACGTGGTTCAGTCCGTTGAGCAAAGCTGCCCAGGAGCCGGAGCCGGCATTGTTCAGCACTTTCACCGGTACGACTTTTGCACCTGCGGAGACGCCGACAGAGCCGAAGAGGTTGTTTTTGGCGGCGGCGATACCGGCTACGTGGGTGCCGTGGCCGTTGCCGTCTTCAACCGTTTCTCCGGCGATGAAAGAGCGGGCAAAAGTCGGTGAGGTCTGTACGTTCAAATCGGGATGGTCGGTGTCAATGCCCGTATCGAGAATCCATATCCAGGTAGGCTTGGCGGAGCCGTCCACGAAACCGCCTGCCGAGGTGATTGCACAAGGGGTTTGCTGGGTAGAAATCTTTGGAAACTCGATGGGCAGTTTAGGGATGATGTATTGGTAGTTGGGCACTACTGCTTCTACATCGGGATCTTTCATGAGGCGGCTTGCCAGGTCTTGCGGTATATCTGTCAGGTGGAAGGCAACGGTGGCATCCACAAATTTCTGGCTGATGCGCGAAACCCCGTTTCTTTTGGCAATCTCGTCAAGCTGGCCCTCTAGGCGGGCGCGGAGTTGGGAGCTATTCTTGAAGTTTGCCTCCCGGTCGGTGCGCGATATATCTTGTACTTGCTGGATAAGCGGCTTGATGCTCGTCGCTTTGATTTTGACGATGTACTCACCCGGGATCACTCTGGCATCCTGGGCCATCAGCCCGACGACGGAACAGAACAACAAGGAGTAGAGAAGTACTAATTTTTTCATGGCATTTATTTTTTAAAAATGAAAATAAAAAAATTATATTACGAAATAAATATTTTTTTAAAATAATATATTAATTTATACAATAATCAGAAGATAAATTTGTGTTGGGTTCGATAGGTCAAAGGTAAGTGACCCGAATGGCCCTAAAAAATTTATTTTTTTAAAAAAGGGTTAAAAATTGAACCTTTTGTTGTGCTTTTCCTAAAAAAACAGCGCTTTTTTGAAGGAGTGTTAACAAGTGTTAAAAACGGGTGGGGGAGGCTTTGCCCGGCTCCCAAAGAGGGTGAGGGAGCCGTAAAACAGGCGAATGAGTTGGGGCTTTCAGCAGGGAAGTGCTGTTTGGAAAGGAATAGACTTGTTGCGGGGAGTGCTGTAGTGCGGGCGAAAAAGGGCTTTTTTGATCCATCCGGATCCTCATAAGTCTGAGAAAAGAAAACTAGGGGCACTCGTAGGTCATCTTCTTGTGGTCGAAGACGTAGGTATTTTTTTCTCCAATCGGGATTTGCACCAGCAGGTACGGAAAGTCTATGGCGGCGGTAGACAAGCAGGAGGCGCCGGGTTCTTTTTCGAGGAAGTGGATGACGATATCGCCTTT
>VFQS010002785.1_pt1 | contig 13935 bp, 10 predicted proteins | sample 3512361 | NCBI WGS metagenome assembly VFQS01 (sample SAMN10412375, study PRJNA504923) | tailings metagenome | isolation source: Relicate 1 Philex TSF3 active mining | place: Philippines
GGTGGTCGACGGTCCGTGGCGAGGTCACTCGTAGGGTGCCGATGGCGCCTGGTGGGCAGTTGGGGCGGGCTCGTTTCGTCCTGAACCTGCGGTGGGCGGCCACCCCTGTGACACGAAGCTGTGGCATGTCGTCCACGACGGGCGATCGCGATGTCACCCGTGACCAGGGAATTCGCGAAGGGTCGTTGACATGGCTGTAGTTACACTGCTGTAATCTCACAACCACTTGTGGTGGACAGCGTGCAGGGGGGCCGCATACACCACATCTTGTGCCCCGGCGACGGGGATCATTCGACCGACTTCGTCCACGACCGACGCCAGACAATCACCAGAAAAGGACTTGCCATGTCACTCGCACCCGACCGCCTCGCCATTGGGATTCGCCGCCACTTCACCTCGGCCGGTGTTCACCCCTACGACCAGGTCGAATGGGAAAAGCGTGACGCGCGCATCTCGAACTGGAAGGACGGCTCGGTCGCTTTCGAACAGCTCGGCGTCGAGTTCCCGAACTTCTGGTCGCTCAACGCCACCAACATCGTTGCCCAGAAGTACTTCCGTGGCACCCCGGGCACCCCGGAGCGCGAGTCGTCGCTGCGCCAGGTGATCGACCGGGTCGTCGACACCATCACCCAGTGGGGTCGTGAAGGCGGCTACTTCGTCGACGAGTCCGAGGCGGCTGCGTTCAGCGACGAACTCAAGTTCATCCTCGTGACTCAGCGCGCAGCGTTCAACAGCCCGGTGTGGTTCAACATCGGCGTGAAGGACGTCCCCCAGCAGGCGAGCGCGTGCTTCATCCTCGCCGTCGAAGACACCATGGACGGCATCCTCAACTGGTACCGCGAAGAAGGTGTGATCTTCAAGGGTGGATCCGGTTCGGGCATCAACCTCTCGAAGATTCGCTCCAGTGTCGAGTTCCTCAACGGTGGCGGAACCGCATCGGGTCCGGTGTCGTTCATGCGCGGTGCCGATGCCTCGGCCGGCACCATCAAGTCGGGTGGCAAGACCCGTCGCGCCGCCAAGATGGTCATCCTCAACGTCGATCACCCCGACGTCGAGGAGTTCATCTGGTGCAAGTCGAAAGAAGAGAAGAAGGCTCGTGTGTTGCGCGATGCCGGTTTCGACATGGATCTCGACGGCTCCGACTCGTTCAGCATCCAGTACCAGAACGCCAACAACTCGGTGCGCGTCACCGACGAGTTCATGCAGGCCGTCGTCGACGACGCCGATTGGTCGTACCGCGCCGTCACCGATGGCACGCCGGTGCGCACCGTGCGGGCGCGTGACGTCTGGCGTCAGATCGCCCTGGCGTCGTGGGAATGCGCCGATCCGGGTCTGCAGTTCGACACCACGATCAACAAGTGGCACACCGCTCACGCAGCCGGCCGGATCAACGGATCCAACCCCTGCAGTGAATACATGCACATCGACAATTCGGCCTGCAATCTCGCGTCGATCAACCTGTTGAAGTACCTCGACGAGACCGGGACCTTCGACGTCGAGGCGTACAAGCACACGATCGAAGCGGTGTTCACCGCTCAGGAGATCCTGGTCGGTCGGGCCGACTACCCGACCGAGAAGATCGGCGAGAACAGCCGCAAGTTCCGTCAGCTCGGGCTCGGCTACGCCAACCTCGGTGCGTTGCTCATGGCCCTCGGCATGCCGTACGACTCGCCGCAGGGTCGTTCCTGGGCCGCTGCGCTCACCAGCCTCATGACCGGCCACGCCTACGCCACCAGCGCCCGGACGGCCAGCCGGATGGGACCGTTCGCCGGTTTCGCCGAGAACGAGCGCTACATGCTCAACGTCCTGCGGATGCACCGCGACGCCAGCTACCAGATCGAGAACGTCGATGTCGTGCCAGCCGACCTCGTGCGCGCCGGTCAGGAGTCCTGGGAAGCCGCTGTTCGCGACGGTGAGGAGTACGGCGTGCGCAACAGCCAGGCCTCCGTTCTCGCGCCGACCGGAACCATCGGTCTCATGATGGACTGCGACACCACCGGTATCGAACCCGACCTCGGTCTCGTGAAGATGAAGAAGCTCGTTGGTGGCGGCACCATGGTCATCGTCAATCAGACGATTCCGTGGGCTCTGCGTCGTCTCGGCTACACCACCGCGCAGGTCGACGACATCATCGCCTACATCGACACCGAGAAGTCGATTCTCGGCGCCCCGCATCTCAAGGCCGAGCACGTCGCCGTGTTCGCGTGCTCGATGGGCGACAACACGATCCACTACGACGGTCACGTGCGCATGATGGGTGCGGTGCAGCCGTTCCTGTCGGGTGCGATCTCCAAGACCGTCAACATGCCCGAAGAGGCCTCGGTCGAGGATGTCGAGGCCCTGCACCTGCTGTCGTGGCAGCTCGGTCTGAAGGCTGTTGCGATCTACCGTGACAACTGCAAGGTCGCCCAGCCGCTGTCGACGGCCAAGAAGGACGGAGCCGACGCCGACGATTCGACGGCCGCTCCGGTCGCCGCTGCTCAGGTCATCGAGAAGATCGTCGAGAAGGTCATTCAGAAGCCGGTTCGCCAGAAGCTGCCCCGCAGCCGTCGTGGTCGTACCTTCGAGTTCCGGGTGGCTGACTGCAAGGGTTTCGCAACCATCGGCGAGTACGAGGACGGCCGTCCCGGCGAGGTCTTCCTCACGGTGTCGAAGCAGGGTTCGACGCTCTCGGGCATCATGGATGCCTTCGCCAAGAGCATCAGCTACGGCCTTCAGTACGGCGTGCCGTTGCGAGCCTTCGTCGAAGCCTTCGTCAACATGCGCTTCGAGCCGGCCGGTATGACCGATGATCCGGACATCCGTTTCGCGTCGTCGATCATGGACTACCTGTTCCGCCGTCTGGCCCTCGAATACATGACCTACGACGAGCGACAGGAACTCGGAATCTTCTCGGTCGACGAGCGTCTGCAGCCGACGTTGCCGGGTGTCGAGGAGTCGGCGGTCGAGTCCTTCACCGGTAGTGAGGTCGTCGCCGATCCGAAGAGCATTCCCTCGGTCGAAGAGCTCGTGACGCAGATGGAGATGGGCATCGCGCCGCCGGCCCCGATCAGTGACATCTCGGCCGAGATCGACCGACCGAAGGTTCGCCACGGAGACTCGCCGATGTGCATGCAGTGCGGTGTCAGCATGGTGCGCGCCGGTTCGTGCCACGCCTGCCCCTCGTGCGGTAGCACCAGCGGCTGCAGCTGACCCCACATTCGACTGGCGTGACGGACATCCTGGTGATGTTGGAAGATGGTGCCGCGTGAGCGTCACCATCTTCCACAATCCGCATTGAAACAGCAGTAGCAATGCCGTGAGCATTGCCCAGGAACTCGGAGTCGACGCCGAGATCGTGTTGTACGTGAAGACGCCTCCTGACGAGGCCACGTTGAGGGACATCATCGCCAAGCTCGAGGATCCGTTCACCGATTTGGTTCGTCGTGACAGCCTCTGGAAGAAACTGGGCCTCACCGATGACGACGTTCGTACGGTCGATCAGGTTGTGGCCGTGCTGGTGGCACACAAGCAACTTCTCCAACGGCCGGTCGTCGTGACCGACGAGCGTGCGATCATCGGCCGCCCCAAGGAGAGAGTGAGAGAACTCCTTGTCGACGTCGCCTGACGTCGGTCGCGTGTGATGATGGCATCGTGACCCTCGAGTCCGATCTCGTCACCACACGCGGTCTCGTCGTTCCGGCGGCTGCCATGTCGTGGACCTTCGCTCGATCCGGGGGAGCCGGAGGCCAGAACGTCAACAAGGTGTCGACCCGTGCCACGTTGAGGATTCGTCGCGACGACGTCGCCGGACGCCCCATTTTCCTCGAACGACTGGCGGCGACGCTTCCCGACACACTCACCGTGTCGAGCCAAGAGGCCCGCAGTCAGTGGCGGAATCGTCAACTGTGTCGCGAGCGGCTGATCGAGATCCTCGACGGGGCGGCCGCCCCTCCTCCTCGTGAACGACGAGCGACCCGACCCACCAAGGGCTCGGTGGAGCGCCGACTCATCTCGAAGAAGAAGGCATCACAGCGAAAGTCGGAACGTCGTCGCATCGGCGACGAGTGATCGCGTCGACGGTACGGCGGAGGGGACATCTAGGGTTCCGGACATGACCCAACTCGTGATCACCGAACGCATCGACCACATCTTCGTCATCCGCATGTGTCGGGAGAACAAACGGAACTCGTTCGATCGGGCGTTGGCCGATGCACTCGATGCCGCGTTGAACGAACTCGACGACGACATCGACCTGTGGGTGGGCGTGCTCACCGGCACCCCGGTGGTCTTCTCGGCGGGAAGCGACCTCACCTCGCGGGGTGACTACGACACCGAGCGGGGTGGTGAATACGGGCTCATCCGTCGGCGTCGACGCAAGCCCTTGATCGCGGCCATCGAGGGTTTCGCGCTCGGTGGCGGTCTGGAACTGGCGATGGCTTGCGACATGGTGGTCGCGGCCGAGAACGCCCGTTTGGGGCTCCCCGAGGTGCGTCGTGGTCTGGTGCCCACGTCGGCCGGACTGTTCCGTGCACCGTCGTCGTTGCCGGTGAACGTGGCCCGCGAACTGATTCTCACCGGTGAGCCGATGTCGGCGCGTCGTGGCTACGAGGTGGGTTTCGTGAACGTGGTGACCGGGGTCGGCGGTGCGCTCGATGCTGCCGTGGATCTGGCTCGCAAGGTGTGTCTGAACGGGCCGGTGGCCGTGCAAGCCTGTGTGCGCGAGATCAACGACGCGTTGAATGCCGACGACGAGAGCGGGTGGCAGGCCACGGCCCGCGCCAAGGAGGCCATCGGGGCGAGTGAGGACCTCCACGAGGGTCTGCGTGCGTTCTTCGAGAAGCGCGAACCCAACTGGATCGGTCGCTGATCGACCGGACGTGATCAGTTGCGCGGGACCTTCGTCCAGGGAAGGTCCTTGTCGAGTCGCGGTTCGCCAGGCAGGCCGAGCACCTGCTCACCGAGGATGTTTCGCATGATCTCGCTCGTGCCACCCTCGATCGAGTTGGCACGAGAGCGAAGGAACGAATGGCGCACGCCGCCTTCGGAGCCGTCGACTGAGAGATCCTCGGGGCGGCGGAACGTGAAGTCGAAGTCGACCATTCCTTCGGCACCGAGCAATTCGACCGAGAACTCGGTGACCTTCTTGTTGAACTCGGCCATCATCAGCTTGGCGATCGAACCTTCTGGTCCGGGGTTGCCGGCCTTGGCGGCTTGTGATGCACGCATGTTCGTGAGTCGCAGCGCTTCGCTCTTGCACCACAGCGACATGAGGCGATCACGATGGGCGGGGCCATGGCCCTTCTCGCGGAAGATGCGCACCGCTTCGTCGATCGGACCGCGCCGGCGGGCATTGCCGCCACCTCCACCTCCGATTGCCGTTCGCTCGTTCATGAGCGTGGTGAGCGCCACGCGCCACCCCTCGCCGACGTCGCCGATGCGCAACCCGTCCGGCACGCGGGCGTCGGTCATGTAGACCTCGTTGAACTCGGCTTCACCGGTGATCTGGCGCAACGGTCGAACCTCAACTCCGGGTGCATGCATGTCGAGGGCGAAATACGTCATTCCCTTGTGCTTGGGTTGATCGGGATCGGTGCGGGCCACGAGCATTCCCCAGTCGCCGAGGTGCGCGAGTGTGTTCCACACCTTCTGACCGTTCACGACCCATTCGTCTCCGTCGCGAACTGCACGTGTGCCGAGTCCGGCGAAGTCGGAACCCGCACCGGGCTCACTGAACAACTGACACCAACGCTCCTGTCCGGTGAACATCGGACGGAGAAATCGCTTCTTCACCTCGTCGGATCCGTGCGTCACGATCGTCGGACCGGCGAGCGCGATGAAGAACGTGGAGGGGTCCTGTGGTTTCGCGCCGGCCTTGCGAAGTCGCTCCTCGACGATCTTGTTGAGTTCGGGACGAACCCCGAGACCACCGTGTCCCTCGGGGAAGTGAACCCAGGCCAACCCGGCATCGAATCGATGACCTCGAAAGGTGATGTTGTCCATCGTCGTCGGATCGTGTGCGGCGAGCAGGGAGTCGAGGGCGGCCTCGACCTTGGCGAGAGCGGTGTCGGAACTCATGGGACGAGTCTTCCATCTTCGTCCGGGATCGCCGAAAGCGAGCGGTCAGCGTGACAGGGCCGCGGCGACGGCGGGATGTATCACGCGACCGTCGGCCACGTTGACGGCACCGGCGAGTTCGGGGTGGCGTGACACAGCGACGTCGAAACCCTCGGCCAGCGCCAGCACGTACGGCAGGGTGGCGGCGGTGAGAGCGGCCGTCGACGAACGCGGGACCGCGGCTGGCATGTTCGGCGTAGCCGAGACGCGAACGTGGCCCATCGTGCGCAACGGGTCGGCATGGGTGGTCGGCTCGACGCCTTCCACGCAACCACCTTGATCGATGGCGATGTCGATCACGACCGCCCCCTCGGGCATGAGGTCGAGAGTGCGGCGCGTGATCACGACGGGCGCCTGTTTGCCGGGAACGAGGACCGCGCCGATCATCACCTCGGTCGTGGGCGCGAGTTCGTCGATCACCCCGGGCCCCGACTTCACGGCACGCGCGAGTGGACCACAGGCCAGCGCCACGTCGGTGGCCCGGTCGAGATCGAGATCGACGACGATCACCTCGGCGCCCATGGCGGCGGCGACGAGTGCGGCGTGCCGCCCCGATGTGCCCGCGCCGACCACGACGACCGTGGTGGGTTCGACACCGGGCAGGCCACCCATCAACATGCCGCGTCCACCGTGACGTGCCTCCAGGAACGACGCCGCGAACTGAGTGGCGAGACGGCCGGCCACGATGCTCATCGGAACGAGCAGCGGGAAGTGGTGATCGACCTCCACCGATTCGTACGCAATGGCTCGACACCCCGATGCGCACAAGGCATCGGCGACCTCGGGGGCTGCTGCGAGATGCAGATAGGTGAAGAGGGTGTGATGGGAACGGAACGAGGCGAACTCACTCGGCTGGGGTTCCTTGACGTGCAACAACAACGACGCGGTGTCGAAGACCGTGGCGGCATCGGGTGCGATCTCGGCACCAGCGTCGTGGTACTCGTCGTCGCGGAAACCCGACCCGACTCCGGCGGCGGTCTCGACGATCACTCGTGCGCCGTGCGCGACGAGAGCCTGCACACCCGGTGGGGTGAGGGCCACACGACGCTCGTGCGCTTTGACCTCGCGCAGGACTCCGACGACGAGGGGTGAAGTCGACATGACTCGATTCAACCAGATCAGATTTCTTCTCGACACGGCACCAGGATCCTTGATGACCGAAAACATGTCCGATTCATCACGAATCAGACCTGCGGACGATGAACGACCCGGCTCTGTGGCGTCGCGTCAGTCGGGGTCGGTCAGTTTCATCGCGCCTTGTGCGTGGAGGCGGGCGAGAAAGTCGGGCTCGTAGGCCTGGGTCGGTTCGGCGCGAACCATCTGATCGAGCAGGATTGCGTCGTCGCCGACGAGCACTCGCCACTGATCGTTCTTCACCGCATCGAGAATGATCGTCGCGGCCGTGGTCGCCGACATCGGCGCCTGGTCGCGGAACGCTTCACCTTGGGCCTGGATGCCGACGCGGATGTCCTCATCACTGGCACCCGACAGATCGAGTCCACTCTTGGCCATGCGATCGCGAAGTTTCTGCACCTGATCGGCCGTCATCTCCTTGGGGTCGGCTCCGAGCAGCTTGCGGGAGTTGATGGCGATCGACGTTCCGATATGACCCGGCATCACGACCGAGGCGCGAAGGTGCGGTGCGTTGATGCGGAAGTCGGAGATCAAGGCCTCGGTGAATCCCTTCACCGCGAACTTGGCCGAACTGTATGCAGTATGAGGAACGCCGGGCCCGAGGGTGGCCCAGAAACCGTTCACTGAACTGGTGTTGATCACATGCCCCGCATCGGCGGTCAACAGAAGTGGGAGAAATGCGAGGGTGTTGTAGTACACGCCGAACCAGCAGACGTTGAAGGTCTTCTCCCACTCGGCTCGATCGATGTCGACAACGCTGCCGCCGCCACCGATGCCGGCGTTGTTGAACAGGAGGTGGACGACGGGCCGCCAGGCGGCCACGGCGTCGCGGAACGCCAACACCTGATCTTCGTCGGACACGTCGGCAATCCAGGTGAACACGTCGCCGGGGTGCCCGGCGCACAATTCTCGAGTGTCGGCGAGGTTCTCCTCGATCACGTCACAGGTGGCAACGTCGCATCCATCGGCGGTGAGTTGGCGCACCAGTTCGCGACCCATACCGGTGCCACCTCCGGTGACGACGGCGACCCGTCCCGAGAATCCAGTCGAAAACCTCATCGTTCCCCCTTCGATCGAACGCGACCATAGCCCCTGAGCAGGGGAGACGACGCCTCGGGAATTTCTCCTCAAGTCGGGTCGCCGACGTCCGATACCTGTTCTCGTGTTCACCCCGCCTCGTCGTTCCCTGCGTGTCGCCCCCCTCGTGCTGGCGATCGCCTTGGTCGCCTACGTGGCCATCGTCGTGGCGATGGTGACGTCTCCGTCGGTCGCGCGGGCAGCCGCGATCGGCAACACGGCCGACTCCACGCCGTGGACCCTTCCGTCGATGCCGCCGAAGTGCACCACCGATCAGATCTCGTCGGGAGACGTCGCAACGTGCGTCATCGCCGACTGGGGGAGTATCGCCGACAAGGGATGGGGTACACCGCCCTTTCCGTTCGCCTCGGTTGGTGGCGAACTTTCGGCCGGATGGAAGTGGCTCGGCTGGTCGTACAACGGTTCGCCAGCTTTGGCCGAGTGGGAAGGAGCTCTGTCGGCCAACCCCGTGAAGGTCGGGCGCCTGAACGCCAAGCAGATCAAGGCGCCGTATGCGGCTCACCTTCTGATCATGGGTTTTCTCACCGAGATTCAGGACGCGGGATATCGACTGAACGACGCGATGGCCTACAACTATCGCTGTACCTCGAACACACGCAAGGACTGCGCGAATCTCGACGCACGTTCGCTCTCGTACCATTCGTACGGCCTCGCCGTCGACATCAACGTCGTCACGAATCCTGAGATTCGCTATTACCCGGACTCGACTCAGGGAATTCTCACTGCGTGTGCCATGCCCATGAAGACCAACATCCCGCAGTGGGTCGTCCAGACCGCGCAGAAGTGGGGTCTGCTCTGGGGCGGGTACGGATGGAACGGAGGATGTGTCTCGCCGATGGCGTCGAAGTCGAGCATCCTGCGCGATCCGATGCACTTCGAGTTCCGCGGTTCGGTGGCGGATGCCTACGCCATCGCTCGATTCAATGGTGTCGAGGTTCAGGAGCCGTCGGCTCCGACGCCGACCGACCCTCTCGGTGGGAAGAAAGTGCAACGAGTGCACGGCGCCGATCGTTTCGGATCGGCGGCGGCCACCGCAGCGTTCTGGCCGAACACCGAAACGGTGTACCTGGCCACTGGAACCAACTTCCCCGACTCCCTCTCGGCCGGAGTCACCGCGGCGCGTGTCGACGCCCCCGTGCTCTTGGTGACGGCCGATTCGGTTCCGGCGTCGACCCAGGAACAACTCGCACGTCTTTCCCCGCGCACCATCTACGTGGCCGGTGGACCGGCCGTCATCTCCGATGCGGTCGTGGCGACGGTCAAGGCCATCACCGGCGCCAACGTCATTCGACTGTTCGGACCGACTCGTTACGAGACTGCCGAACTGCTCACACGTGTGTCCTGGTATCGCTCGAAGTCGTCGGTCGCCTGGGTCGCGAGTGGTCGTGACTTCCAGGATCCGCTCATCGCATCGGCAGCGGCCGCCGTGTACGACCAACCGTTCGTGATGATCGATGGTCAACAACCGATGACCGCCGGCAGCAAGGACCTGCTGCGCACCCTCGGTGTGGGGCAGATCAACGTCGTGGCCGCCCCGGGTGCGTTCTCCGAGGCGACCCTCGCCGAGTTGCGCACCGTGGCCAACGTGGTGGTGTACGGAGCGGCCGAAGTGTCCGAACGATCGGCCTCGGTGTGGTCGGCGCACGCGCGGAGCAACGGTGTGATGCTGGCGACCAGTCTCAATTTTCCCGATGCCCTGACTGCGGTTCCCTACGCGACACGAGCCGAGGGGACGCCGCTCATGCTGGTGCCGGGAAGCTGCGTTCCCAGCTCGACCGGGCAGGCCATCAACCGACTCTCTCCGTCGAACGTCACCCTCTTCGGTGGTCCGGCCGCCCTCGCCGCCGCCGTCGAATCTCTCACCGCCTGCTGAACCTGTGTCAGGCTGATCCGATGAGATCGTCGCGGGTCGGGATGCCGATTCTGATCGCGGTGTCGCTCGCTCTCGCCGCCTGCTCGTCGTCGAGTGATGACGCGACGACCGACGCGACGTCGACCAGCACCGCTCGACTCGTCGAACTCTTCCCCCCTGATCCTCCCGAGCGAGTCGTCCTTGCGCCCGCGACCTCGTCGACGACGACGTCGACAGCGGCGCCACGGCCCGAAGGGGTCGCCGTGCTGGCCTTCACGGGTGACACATTGGTTCACAGCCCGCTGTGGGCCGCCGCTCAGCGATACGCCGGGGGAGGCGGTTTCGACTTCCGTCCGATGTTCGACGAGGTCTCGCCCGTTCTGTCGGCGGCCGATCTCGCGGTCTGTCACCTCGAGACTCCCTTCGCCCCCGATGGCGTGGCCTACTCGACGATGCCTCGGTATCAGGTTCCCGACGAAGTGGCCGATGCTCTCGTCGCCGCGGGGTACGACCGATGTTCGACGGCCAGCAATCACGTCATGGACGGTGGAACGGCGAGTATCGACCACACGTTGAACGTGCTCGACGCCGTGGGGATCAGTCAGCACGGTATGGCTCGCACTCCCGACGAGATCGAACCATCGGTGTTCGACGTGAACGGAATCACGATGGCTCACCTGTCGTACACGGTTCACTTCAACGGGCTGTCGCTGCCGGCCGACGAGCCCTGGCGTTCGGCGCGTATCGACATCGAACGGATCATCGACGACGCCGAACGCTCGCGCGAACTCGGCGCCGAATTCGTGATCGTGAGCATGCATTGGGGGAACGAGGGATCGAATCGCCCCAATCCCGATCAGAAGAAATGGTCGCAACGTATGTCGGCCTCCGGCGTGATCGACCTGGTGATCGGTTCCCATCCCCACCTCTTGCAACCGATCGAGAAGTTCGGCGATCTGTGGGTGGTGCACAGTCTCGGCAACTTCTTGTCCAACATGCCGACCGGCGATCGTTGGGCGCCGGGAACTCAGGACGGAGCCATCGTCGAGTTCACCGTCACGCGCGAGGCCGAGGGACTCTCGGTGTCCGACCCGCGTGTCCATCCGACCTGGGTCGACCGCGACGACGGGTTCGTGATTCGTGCCCTCGGACCGCGCCGCGATTCCTTGGAGGGCGAGGAGAGCCAGTCGTGGCGTCGCACCACCGGGGTGTTGGGCGCCTTCGTCGTCTAGGTTCGCAAGCGTCATGGCGACACTCCGCTTCAGCTTCGGAACGATGGGTTCGGGAAAGAGCACCCTGGCTCTGCAGATCCACCACAACTTGGCGGTTCGCGGTTTGCGTGGCCTGATCCTGACCAAACTCGACCGTGACGGTTCGCAGGTCACCAGCCGCCTCGGAGTCTCGGCTCCCGCGGTGGAAGTCACCGCCCGACTCGATCTGTACGACTTGGCGCGCGAACGGCTCCCACTCCACTTCCTGGTGTGCGACGAGGTGCAGTTCTACACCGTCGAGCAGTGCGACCAATTGGCGCGAGTGGTCGACGAACTGGGGATCGACGTCTACGCCTTCGGGTTGATCACCGACTTCAAGGGCTTGCTGTTCGAGGGCACCCGACGGATGCTCGAAGTCGCCGATGAACGTGTGGAGATGCAGGTCGAGGCACGTTGCTGGTGCGGTTCACGCGCCACGCACAACGCCCGCGTCGTGAACGGAATCGTCGTCTACGAAGGGGAGACCGTCGTCGTGGGCGACACGGCCGACAACCCGACTGCCCCCTTGTTCGGCGACTCCGTGCGTTACGAACTGCTGTGCCGCCGTCACTACGTGGCGGGAGAAATGGCCTAGTTCCAGGCGCACGGCATGCGCTTGATGCCGTTGATGAACGCACTCTGGAGGTAAGCGGGCTCGCCGGTGATCCGCATGTTCGGCATCCGGCGACGGATTTCGTCGAACATGACGGCGATTTCACGTCGGGCCAGATTGGCACCGAGGCAGAAGTGCGGTCCGCCGGCACCGAAGCCGACTTGAGCGGGAGTCACCGAACGGGTCACGTCGAAGGCATAGGGATCGGAGAAGGCCCGCTCGTCTCGATTGCCCGACGAGTAGAACATCACGACCTTGTCTCCGGCGGCGAGACGCTGACCCGAGAGCTCGGTGTCCTCGGTGACGGTACGTCGGAAGTGGATCACGGGGGTGGCGTAACGGACGATCTCTTCGACCGCAGTCTTGGTGTGCGTCTCGAAGTCGTCGAACCAGATCTTGCGCTGGTCAGGATGCTCGGTGAGGAGTTTCATTCCGTGGCTGATGGCGTTGCGCGTGGTTTCGTTACCGGCGACCACGAGAAGAATGAAGAACGAACCGAACTCCTGAGCGGTGAGTCGTTCGCCGTCGACGACGGCATTCATCATCGCCGAGGTCACGTCGTCCTGCGGCGAGTCGACGCGGGACTGTCCGAGTTCTTGGGCGTAGGTGAACATTTGGAGAGCGACCATCATCAGCTCTTCGTACGAGCCGACGAATTCGGGGTCGCCCACACCGAGGATCACGTTGGTCCAATGGAAGATCTGCTTGTGATCGGACTCGGGAATTCCCATCATGTCGCAGATGATCGCGAGGGGAAGGGACGCGGCGACCTCCTCCACGAAGTCGCATTCGCCGTTGGGGAAGCGTTCGAACAGATCGGTCACCAACTTCTCGGCCCGCTGCTTCACCTGTTCCTCGACGCGGGTGATCTCCTTCGGCGTGAAGCCACGCGACACGATGTTCCGCAGGCGGAAGTGCTTGGGATCGTCCATGTTGATCATCGAGCCGAAGAATTCGTTCATCTCGACCGGCAGGTCGCCGATGTTGGAGCCTTGGCCGCTGCAGAACAACTGCGGATTACGGCTGATGTGCCAGATGTCGTCGTGGCGTGTCACGGCGCGATAGCCCGGTCCGGGTGGGAATGGAGCTCCTTCGATCACGCGTTCGGAAAAGAAGTGGAACGGCGACTCGTCACGGAGGGTCTTGAAAGCACCTTCCCGGAAGGCACGATCTTTCGTCCAGAATTCCGGATCGGAGAGGTCGATGTCGGCCAGTGCTACACGCGGGAGTTCCATGCGCCAAACGGTAGTGGGCATCGATCCGAAATGGCGAAGGGTGACGGTGAGCCGATCTGTAAGCGGGATTCTGTGGTTCGAGAACGAACCGGTGACCATCCATCTGTGCGGTCAACCCGAGGAGTGCTCCGGTTTCCCGGAGCGAGCGAGCAACTCGTCTCCTCTGCTCGACCTTGCTTCGAGTGGGGTTTGCCGAGCCGAACGAGTCACCCCGTTCGCTGGTGCGCTCTTACCGCACCGTTTCACCCTGACCTGTTCCGGTTGCCCGGTCATCGGCGGTCTCTCTCTGTTGCACTGTCCGTGAGGTCGCCCCCACCTGGCTCTCGCCAGCACTCTGCTCTGTGAAGTCCCGACTTTCCTCAGCGAATCTCTTCGCCGCGGTCACCCGATCGACTCACCGTCGAGTGGCAGTGTAAGGGTCGGATCTCAGTCGTTGTCGAGATATTCGTACGCCATCGAGTTGAGATACGGCGTCTCGAGGTTGACCGTGGTGCGTCCGCCGGCGTCGTTGACCGGACCGAGGGTGACGGGTACCGGCGACTGCGTGCCGAACGCGGTGGCCGAGGCGTAGAACGCCACCGGGTCGCCTTCTTCGCGGTACTCGGCCGGCAGCGACAGGCCCTGTGACGACACGAGGCGACTCGGATTGAGCACGCT
>VFQS010002786.1_pt1 | contig 13933 bp, 14 predicted proteins | sample 3512361 | NCBI WGS metagenome assembly VFQS01 (sample SAMN10412375, study PRJNA504923) | tailings metagenome | isolation source: Relicate 1 Philex TSF3 active mining | place: Philippines
CCCCAAAACCCCAAAACCCCATTTAATCTAAGATAGAGAAGATATAGAAGATATAGAGTGAAGTTTATTATTAGGTTTTTGAGAAATGGTTACTGCTTTCGCAGTTAGATGCTGAAATGGTTTTTTCATTTCAGCATGTTTGAAAGGTGTAAAAGAATGAGTTCTCTCATTCAAAATCAGGGATATCGTCGATATCCAAAATTTCAGCCTCTTTGTTGTTAGGAGCCTTGGAGGGTTTCGATTATTGAAGATTATCATTGTTGACTGCCTGGTCAACCTCCATGTCTTCAATATCGTTCAAGTCGTTGTTGCTCACATGATTTTCAAGGGGCTGATTGGGCTCACCATGATGAGCCTTCTAAATTTAAGGCACGTTGTCATCAGCTTCGGGAACTGATTCCACTACCTTGGAAGGAGCTTCAGGCTTTGGAGTAGTATTCAATGAGTCCATTCTGAAGGCCTCGACCTTACTTACCTCCGGAGCCTTAGCTTTAGGGGGCTCTGCTTCGCCCCAATTGTTCTTCTCGGGTTAAGGAGCATTTTCTTGGCCGTAACCTTCAGCGCCATAACCTTCAGCTCCATATCCTTCAGCTCCATAGCCCTCGTTTCCATAGCCTTCATAGCCATACTCACCGTAGTTGCCCTCTCCATAGTAATCACCGTATTCATAGCCTTCAGCTGCCTGAGCATCATTTGCTACTTGTTCCAATTCATTTAGATGATCATCGGCATTGACGCCAGGGCTCGGTGAATCGTTGAAGAAATTGTTTGCTTTCTTCTGCTTCGGTTTAACTGAGGGTAAAGGTGCATTCTGGCTCAACATGTCCATTTCAGGTTGCATCATGTTCATGTTTGGCTGTGGAGGACCACCTTGCATCATCATATCTGGAGGCATCATCATCATTCCAGGGGGCATCATCATCATCATTGGCTGTGGCTACATCATCATCATCGGAGGTGGTGCCTTGAGGGCCCGCTCTTATTGGCGCGCACGGATCCTTTCATTGAACTCTTCCTTCTCATACTCCTCCTTTCTCACCTCTTCTTCGATCTCTTCGGTGGGAATTGAGTCAATGGTGTCTGAATTGTCATCGGATGTATGCGGAGAATCCAAGGCCTCATCTTCTGCAGAAAACATCGCTTTCATCTTTTTGCGCATGTTTAGGAAGCCGAAGTACAGGAGCACGAAAAGATTCTTCAGGATAGAGAAGATCATAATGAAGATGATGATCCAGCCCAAGTTCTTCTTGTCTTCGATCGCCATTTCATCTTGCTTCATGTATATGTACATGAAGAAGAGAATGACAACGAAGAGGATAAGCTCATCTAACACTGTAGACGTCTGCTAGTTCTCAGCTTTGTAAGGACGCACGAATACAAAGTACAAGGACATTGATAGAGTTGCGAAGCCCACCATTATACACTGAATCATTGGGTATTCGTAGAAGTATACGATAACTGCTGAGTAAGCCATTCTTTGAAACAGATAGGCTGGGACCTAGTACAGTTAAAGGATAGTCTTCTGGCTGAGCTCATCAGTGAGCATACCAAACTTGACTTTCCAAATGCGTTTCCTTACATTTTTGCGGTTTGCATAAATGACCGACATCAGAATGAATGGTAGAAGAAGAGAGAATGCTCCAAAAACAAAGGCTGTCGCAGTCGCTATTATTTAACTTCTGTTCCTAAACTTAACGAACTCGGTGTTCACCAATATTGTGATGACCATTTCGAAGTACATCTCTGTCACTGTCCTCAGAGGGCCGTTGAAGAAGAAACCTCCAAGAATGTTCTCCCAAATCTTGACTTTCTTGCACATTTTGCTGAACAAAATGAGAATTGGCAAAAGTATGAATATCGCTGTGAGCCACAAGCTCAATTTGTCACTGTAAGAAATGATGAAGTAGGGAGATATCTCTGCGAGCACGAACTTTGGTGGAAGAATTTCATTATCATATTTACCCTCAATATCTTCAACTTTTATCAAGAACTTTTTAATATCTGGCATATACTCACTAATGCCCATTGAGTCTGTATCGCCTGAGGCAATTGAGAAATAGCCTGTAAAGGCTGGCAAATTTGGAGGGAAGTCGATGTTCATCAGCAGCAGATATTGGAACACTTGGAGAGCATGTACCAAGCCCCAGAGGTACTACATGGAACCGTTTATAATGACCTTGAGGCCAAGCTGGAAACCAAGGGCTGAAAGGAAAGCATATTTCATTGATTCTCCACCACCAGCTAGAGCATTCGCCTCATCATCAGATGTGTAGATGAATGGTGCTGGATTCCTTTCAGCATAAGAGCTGTTAACCAAGAAGTTTCCATTTAGATCAACGATCTATGAATAATCTTTGAAGGTGATTCTAACATTTTCATTGCCCTTTAATGTTGTCATGATATCGAATAGCTTGACAGAGAATCTATTTACGGTGCGATTCGGAAGAAGTGGATTCGATGCGTCTTCAACGATCCTCCAACTAAACTTATATGATGACCGCTTTCCTATAATCTCTACGTTCATGTTGCTTGAGCTGATAGTCTTATCAGTTTAAAGTAAAACTGGTTCAGAGAACTCAATAAAGTGCTAGTTAGTCTTCGATGTAGCAGTCACTTTAAAAGTAGGGGGAATTACTTCTCGGCAAGGGAAGCCAGGGGGCCTTTCGCAAACAAAGCCGAACTCGAGGTAGCAATTTTTGCTGCAGCCATCGCCACTGAAAGTATTTCCGTCATCGCACGGCTTGTTAACAATGATAGAATCGCCGCATTTATCTTCACATTCCAATTCCTCGTTAAGCATGAGACCAGGATTGAACTATTCACAAGTGATACAATAGTTGGTTTCGTTAATCAACAGACCTGGAACGCACTGCACGCATTGCTGAGCCTACGGACCCACGCATTTCTTACAAGTAGGATGACACTGATCACATATGCCTTGAGTTCCATCCCACTTGAAATACTATCCATCTGCACATTTTGGAACTTAGCATTCAGTTCCTACAAGTAGATAGCCAGCTTTTGCAACTACCCCAAGGTCATTTGGACGGTACAAATCGGCGCATCGCTGGCATTATGAGGAAAGAGGACCGTCACACTTGGTGCAAGCTTCATTGCAAGCTAATAAAGGGATTTAAGTTGTAATTAAATTCTTACGTTTGCAGTAGTAATCTTACTTATCTCCCCAGAAACCATCAGGGCAAGTCTTATAGCAACCGTTCTCTAGCTTAAAGTATCCGGTATTACATATACTACAATCTTTGGTATTGTTAGAGCCTGAGCATATCTTGCATTCCTCAGAGCAAAGGAAGCACTTGTTTAAGATTTCATCGGCATAAGTTCCCAATGGGCACAGATCATTACACTCAGTTCCTAAGAGATAGTAGCCTTTTCTGCATTGCAAACAAGTGTTGTAATCTGTATTCCAGCATGCTGAGCATTTGTAGTAGCAAGCTATAATGGATAAAAAATTTCATAATCTTACGTCTAATTGTGAGAGAGAATTCAATAGGTGTTTCCCAGCCTGCATCGTCAATACCGACGCATTCAATTTGCGTTGTACCGATTTCTTGCTGTGTTCCCAAGCCATAAATTGTTCCGTTTGTATAAACACGAATATGACGGGGCAAAGAAGGTGGTTTCGAATCCTTCTGTCTGAAAGTCATCGTGAAATTGGTTAGCTGATCTTCCTCAAAGTTCTTGAAGATCTCGTATTTGTTGAAATCGAAGAAGAACCAATTGTCCACGATGGCATACTTGTTCGTTATCTCACCTTGCTGTTCAAGGGGGTAGTTGGGGATAACTGTTGTATTGAATGTTAGATATTTCTTTGCAGTGATCTTGTCATCAAGTTCTATCGTATACTTAGTATTTCCCTGCTATGAATTTTCTAAGGGCTATATTGTCAAATTCTATGTTGATTCATCCCAATAAATCCAATTTCCGTACAATTTTGCAGTCCACAAGATGGTATCATTAAGGTACAGTGTCTTTGAGTAAGGCAAGGACCACATATCTCGAGAGAGTGGTGCAGTCATCACTTCGAAAAGTGAGTAAGGAAGACGGAAAGATTAATCGGCAATGCTTCCTAGGATTTCCAAGTCCGGCTTCTATATCACATTCAATGTGAAAATGTGTGTGGTGCCAGCATCTCCGAAAACATTCAAATAAATGTCCTTAAGTGTGCACTTAAAGACATATGAGCCTGCCCATGTATTATTAGGAGGAACATCTCCAAATATCGAGATTTTGCCTGCAGTCTTGTCATCGGTTACATTAGTCCATGTTGCTGGAGTAACAATAGGCGTAGTCTGTTTTCTGTCCGAGCAATCCCATACGAATTAATCTCCTTCATCATCTTTGAAGGACTTGTACAAGATATCATGCTTGAAGGAATAAGGTACTTTGGAGTCTGTAATTGCATATTAAACTAGATTTGGACCAGTTGTCAGAGCATATGGTGGATAGTTTCTTTTAACAGTCATAGTAATAACTTATTCCGTAGGAGTTGCAACTGTGTACTAATCCCACATTGTCATTCGAATTTTGTAAACTTAAGTGGTATCAGTTCCGGGAGGCTGCGGAGGCTGATTGAATTCAATGTATAAGTCACCTACGACAGCTGTTATAACATTGAAGAATGATGGTTGAGTGGCAAGAGGGACCCACTTTGCATTAACGGAGTCGTATGTGGCAATTTTTGCATCCATTATCGGTTCGTTGGCCTCAGCGTCCAAGAGGAACTTCGCCGTTACATTCCACTTATGATACGAGTACATCTCATTATTTAGTTGAAAACTGTACGTATCAAAGGTCGGAGGAGTGTTGAAGCGTACTTCGACCATGAAAGTCGTGATTGTGTAGGCTGCAAGAATTTGCAAACCTGTGTTTGTCGTTAACGTGCCCTAAAGACTCATTCCATAGTTTCCCACAAGTGAATTAGTCTTAGGAGAGAATGAATAGATTACAGTTAATGGTGCGAAACCTTACCATGTAGGATCTAAAGCAGGATAAGTTGGAGTGGCTACCACTTGATCCCATTAAGCTGCTGTGTAAGTGAACGGTCTGTTTTAGCAATGATTTTCAACAAATCTATTCTGAGTGAAGTATATGATATCTTAGCTGATTATGAGACCTTAAGCTCCTACTTTATTAGCCATGGTGGTTTATGTGGGACGAGCCCAAACACTACAAGTGGCACTGAATGAGAATTTCAATTCGAGATTGATGAGGTCATCAGCTGAGCTTGCATCATTTGTTCCCGCATATCTGTAATAGACGGACTTGACATTGTCCGGGCTCACCAGGAACATTTCAACGAGGAACTAAGTCGTACCTACTCTTGTCATTGTATTGCCATTTATTGGAATGGTTGTTGGAGACTAGTGTTAGTAAACACCTCCATTGAGTATGATTTAAGAAAAACTGTTGACACTATCGCCACCATAAGTGCCGATGTTGTAATCTGAATAGATTGAATTTGGATCAGTAGCGTGAATTTCAGTGCATTTAACTGTAGGAATCCACGACATTGTTGCGACGTCATTGAACTTGGAGAAGAATATTGAAGTCAATCCACTCTTTATTGTAGGATGCACCATCCATATATCTCCACTTGCCGTCTGCAAAATTCTCTCGAATCCAGTTTACAAGTATGGTGAGTAAAGGAGTTTGAGTCTGCTAAAAGATGTGTCGAGGGTAAGCGTGGTAGCTGAAGTTGAAACTATGAAATTGTTTACCTATGTGATTCCAGTCGAGTAAGAGATAGTCAGAATCACTCTCTATGAAGAATGGTAAAAGACTTGGCAACCAACTGCTGAAGTAGACTGCATTTCAACTAGGGCTTAAAGTACACCTGTAGCAATGTCTAATTTCTTGAGGAATGTCTGAGTAGTTGTACCAGACATTACCAAACAAGAGTAAGCGTAGAGATTAAAAGCTGTAGGATCTGTTGCTATGCTTCCTTAATTAATTGGAGAGTGCATACTTGTCGATTAGAATAAGTATTAGCTCCATAATACATTGCCAACAGAGCTATACTGCATAAAGAGGAGGCGCGCCTCGTATTTACCTGCAGTTGCAGACAAAGTTTTTAGGTGTGCATATAAACCTGTATTTCTATCAGGGTAGACAGTCATAATGTATGCCTCAGTCTAAGGACATGTAAAAATTCTGAAGTACTAATAAGTCATGGCAGCATTGAGCTTTAAAATAAAGGCCTCTATTTTGCCAGATGTCTGCACAAAATTTAGAGGATGACCCTGTAGTTCACCTGCATAGAATTAATCACCTTGGTACAAATCGACTTTCATTGTTCTTAGCCTAGCAATGCCTCCTTTAGCCTTAATAGTTTTAGCGGCAACAAGTTTAGCATTTGACATGATATATTTGTATAGGTATATTTGTTCGAAGTTTGAGACAGCGCTTGTTAGTCTCGCATTGATGCCAAAGAAGATGCTTCCAGCATTTCCGAATTAGCAACCTTGCATGACACTGCCCAAAAGGCTTTGGAAGACGAGCTGATAGTCGAGCATGACATTTTTGTTCAAGACCTGTACAAAGGCGTGTTCATAGTTATCATCTTCCGGATAGTAAGCTAAAGTCTTTAGACTTCCACAAAGCATGAAATTGTTTGCCGCCACATCACCGTCAATAATGGTCACGCCTGCTCTGTTTCCCAAGGTCGCTGGGAAGATGTCCGGGACACAAGTGGTAGATTGAGCAGGGTGACTGTAATCTGTCTCTGGGTAGATGTCCAAGAGGAAGGTCCTTTCGACCCAAGCATTGTTCTAAGTTGATTCGTATCGCATGCGGACTGCATATTGTCCAATGTAATCCTTTTTCGAGTAAATAGTGAGAGTGTAGCCAGCGCCAGTCAATGGTGGAGGAGTGGCAGGTGCTGGAGGTGGAGGAATCGCCACTATTGGTGTTGTACCAAGATCAACGCGATCGACTGACCAGCTGCCAACAAGGGTCACACCACCGCATTATGAGGCTGGGGGTACAGCGTAAGTCAAGGTAGTTGTTGTGCCATCATCCTTTGCGACAACCTGCCTGTCTGGAGTGGCTAGCAAAAACTCTGCTGGAGGGGGATCGCACTAAAGGTTCTCGGCAGAGCGGAATCCAAAGTTTTGTGCTCCAGCATAGAAAACTAGCTCACCATAGATGAACTGAGTAGGATTCAGAGCAAGCTGCGTGCTCATAACTGACGCCTTATTGATAGTCACAGTGTTTACGAGAAGTCTCTGTGAGGCAGAACGTGTAATAGCAATTGGCACGAACTAAAGACAAGATTCCTGGGCTGACCATGGGTTTGTTGCACCGTTCATTTTGTTTAAGACACCTGCCTGGTACATATTCACATAATAGGTTGCTCCGAAGGAAGTGAAGAACTGACTGTTTGAATGCAGCATATCAAATCTGCCATAATTATGAACCGAAGATGTATGACCATTTAGACTACAAAACGAGTTAATGTTATGCACATGATTGGGAAGTTGAATTATAAAGCTTACCTTGCATATTGATAGAATGCACCATCAGCCTTTTTGAAAGAGTAAAGCAAGTTTGCGTTAAGGTTAGAAGAAATATACACATAGACGTTACCCGTCGCCGACTAGTCTGCAACGATGGTCAAATGCACATTAGTCGTTGCTGCCGGCAAGTTAATGTCATACTCGTAATTAACGGCAAAAGTAGCTGGAACTAATGAAGCGTAATGCAATACGTCGGTTGCAGTTGAGGCATCTATCATTGCATAGTACATATTTCTGATCACAATTGGTGTCACACTATAAAGTGTTCTGTCAACTGTAAATGCCTGTGATCTATATACTACACCAAAGTTTGTGTTCAAATCATTGAATCCTTTGGCCTAAATAGCAATTCTACGGATCAAAGAATCATAATATAGGCCTGTCTTTTTATTCACTTATACCAAGTAGTGATTTCTTGTATTTGGTGAACCAGGGACAAAGAGAGAAGCAGCAGCAATAAGGTTATCTGGGGAGAAACCAAGCTAATCTACCCCTTGATAATAAAGATTATTGCCACTAGATGTCTAATAGTATGAATGCCACAATTGTCTTGGGACCACATCTTTCACATCAATTTTGTGGATGTGATTCGAATGATGTGACCCACTTGTGAAGCGGTACTTTGTCGCAATATAAATGTGATCAAAGGTAGATCCTTTGTCTTACACAAAATGAAAGACTCCATCTTAATTTACCGGCTCAAAACTTCCAGGTAACTTCCTGATAAAAATCACAGAGCCCTTATCATACCCTTGCTTCATGAGAGAAAGCTCGTTTGCTTCATTTTCTAGCAGCAAAGAGTAGATATATTCAGAGTTAGAGGAGAATCGACAATGTTGTGCTGAAAGCTATCCTCTTTCAGTGGGTCTAATTGATTTGTATGTATAATGCCATTGAATGTCTCCGAGATTATTAAGAAGGATGATAATAGCCTTCCTATTTGATGCAGTTATTGAATCAAAGTAGAGCTTGGTGTCATGCCTTTCTTAATTAGACCAGCCGCAAGTTACGATGTTGCCCTACACTTAATCCACATTAAGACTTACCAGTGTAGAGTAAGTAGTGTCAGTGGCTCTATCTGATAATACTTTTGGCCATTCTGTCCCTGGCAGGCAAGCAGTAGCTCTCGTTTGGGCTGTCCTTGTAGCAACTGTCATTGCTTGAGGGTAAATCATGATTGGAAGTGAATGTTACGAATAAGTGGCGACATCAGTTTTCGTTGTTTATAGCTTGATTGAGAAGTAAAGAGCTCTATAGCTGGGTGTGAGGGCAGGACTTATCACTCCCTCAGCTGAGACTAATTCAGAAGAGTCCACTTAAACCTCTGCCGCGTCTTTATCCACACTGATGAAGTTGTTAACGTCTGTTTGTGCTGTGGCACTGCCATCAGGAAACATGAATTAACTGTAATCGTGTTAGTATGGAGAGAGTACGCCAAGACCTTAGCACTGACTTTGCTCAATCAGCTCGCCAAACAAGGATGATGCTTTGCCACCCGGTGTAATTTCAATCATGGGCAGCTCGATCTAGTTACCAGCCTGGTATACCTGACACTAAGTTACAGGTAACAACTCGTCATAGTTGTGTTATGAAGCCGCCGGCTGTGCTTCTCTCTTTGGATAAAATTATGAGGCTGTTTAGAAGGGGTAGACTTGTTGCAACCTGATAAGTCCGTTGTCGAGGGCAACAAGGTTTTTGTTGTCGAACAAGTGTGCCTATCTGTTAACTGCAGATACTTGAGTGGTTGAGTAAGTTATTGTAGACACGGTGGTTGCACTTGGAGTGATGTCATTCCATTTGTGACACATGTAAATGCCTGAGAGTCTAGGATTATAGTCCATCTTCAAGAATGCTACTTCTTGACCATTATTATTATAGGAAAAACTGAAAAAGTTAACAGCCAGATAGTAGAAATCGGTCGAGGTTGAGTAGAGACCCCTCTTGTTGTTAAGATTGTCAACAAAATTGCTTCCGCTCTTTGGATGGAACTGTATTGCATAGTTTTAGTAAGTGAGAGTGTCGTCAAACATCAAGATATTGATATAGGAGTTTGGTGCTTTCGGAATAATGATCAAGTAGATATTGTATCCAGATGTCAAGCCACTTGGTCCACCTGTTTGCTAAATGTCGGGAATCCACTGCATATTGAGGAGCTCGGAGGAACTGTCCAAGGTCACAATCTTCTGGGTTAGTGAAGCGAAATTGCTAGTGGCAAATGAACATATCCAACCAAGACCATTAGCTCCTGTACCTACCATTGATGCATAGGTTTTTCCTTTGACAGTTACAACATGCGGCTATTATGTGTGATCAATAGTAACGAACTAGTTTATGTTGAAGTAGTAAATCCAATCTACTTAGGACGGGTCTACTTGGTTGATGCGGGCGAAGCCAAGTGTTCGCGTGTCAGCACTAGTGTCAAAGAAATAGGTATAGCCAATGATCATACCAACACCACTATCATCAAAAGCTGTGTTTGATATCATAGGTCGTCCAGTGGCTACCGTAGTAAGATGTGATGACACATTTTGTGGGCGCTAGTGCCTCATATAATAGTGCTATTTTATCACCAGGTTATCACTTTCTTCCTTCAATATATCAATCGCTCCGAAGAAACCTTTGTTCCCAAATTGAAGAACTGAAGTCGCCACTATCTGATTGTAGTTTGTATTATCCAAGGTTGGATAAGGATCCAAATCAAGATAGAAGGCTGATTCTCTATAGATAACCTCAGGGGGGGTAAACATGTAGTCTTGATAGATGATTTGCTTAGCGTAGATCAAATAACCATCCAGGTAGCTAAGCTTGCAAATGGCACTAGTTCTATAAGCAATGTTGTTGTGGTTTGAATGATAGTAAGCAAAGACTGCACCTCCAGTTTGAACTACACCAGCCACATACTCATCATTTTCGTATCTTGAACTCAAATATGACATCCACTGTACTGTACCCATGACAGTAATCTTCTAGACAAATCCGTCATAGTTCGCATCAACTCCATCGTCGTTAGTCATTGCATAGCTTTTCCCCCATAGAAGGATTTGTTTTGCGGATACGTCTTGCTCGACCACGAATATACCGTAGTTGATGTGCTTCCCAGTCTCAGATCCATAAGACATCGGGAATATGTTTTGAGTGCAAGTTGCAAAACTAGAAAGACTCTAATCTGAGTAGGTCTGTTCCCCTGCCTTAATTCTCACATGAACTGGAATATCGTAGTAGAAGTCTTCGCCCCCATTATCATTTTTGTAGCGAACTGTGAAATAAGCTGACTGTGGCTCGTCTAACTTTGTCTCTACATAAATTTCTTCAAATTCCGAATCAAATGTTATCCAGGATGGAATGGTTTTGCCCGACTCAAGATGCGGCTCAATGTATTTGCCTGAGAAAGTGTGCTTTTGGCAGCTGGTAGGTGAAAGATTAGTAAGCTTGGAAGATAATTTCTCTGTAACTTTAGATTAAGTTATTGGAAATTCTATATAGAGTGCAGGCTTATTAGAAGAATCCATCTACTGATAGGAATTTAGCACCTCGTAAATATTGCACTTCACATTTACCTAAGGGTACTTATAGAAGTTGGGGAGGGGCTCTATGCCATTGATGTTGGAGCCGCCAGTAAAGAAACTAAGTGTCCTCAGTGAGGCAGAGTAGGCCTCGAAAATCAGTGGCCAACTTGACTTAGGGTAATTAACCCCAGTAATTCCTGTTAGGGCGTTAAAGGTTCCGAGGTTGTTTGCAGCTAAATTGGTTGAGGAGGAATCAGCTGCAGCAACGGTCGGGTAATAGCTGGTGTCCCAAGGTCTCTGTTCCTCAATGACAAACCCGCAAGTGTAAAAATCGAAGTTCATCTCAAGAGTCTTGGCTCTTAGGAAGAGCGCTGAAGTTTTGGTTCCCTGAGGTGTATAGAGGCCTGAGAACCCGAAAAAGATGCTATCTCCATAGATGTAAGATCCGATTACATTGAAATGCCCATTGAATGTGGGATTCGAATAGGTTCCTTTGAAAATACGTCTATGATAGGTCTACTTGATAGTTAATGTATAATCGAATTTGAAGAACATAAAGGTCTCGTCAACAGCAGTCAGATACACATTGTCACTTCCGTCTGTCGTGACCGCTGCACTCTTTATGTTCACTTGATTTGAAAAAGTAATCTTGACATTCATAACGTGAGACATTGGCTGTGATGGAGAAGCAGCTGTAGCACCTCTGTTTATCATTACGAGACTGAGTGCATCAGCCGTTCCACCGGGGGTATTCTAGGCGTTGTTGATGACCGGGATAAGAAGATAGTCCGTTTGGAATAAGCAGATACCCATTATCACGTTTATTCCATTGTATGAATGTGCAGTAGTCTGCTAAGTCAGCAAAAAGTTGGAGTAAGCAACACCTGACATATCTGATAGCTTTCCTTTATAGATGTAAGTACCAATTGTTGATTCACCGAAAACCACTGCATAAAAGTAGGTGGAGTCAACAGTGACCGCGATTGGGAACCATCCTCCCTGAGCAACATTTAATGAAGATAAAGATAAAGTTTGAGGATTAGGGCTAGTAAAAATCTGAAATTGTCCTGCCGCAATACTATTGTCAAGCTCACTAAACCTGACTGCTGCAAAAGTTTGAATTGGTAAACCTGACTGAGTGTAACGATAGCGATATATAGCCATTATCTTATCATTGTATGATTAAACTTGGGATGCATCAAATGTCTAATATTGCATTGCAAATAGGATATTCTGAAACATAACATTGCCAAACGAATCAATAGGGAGATATCTCATAAAGATAGTTTCACCCGAATCATACTTGAGCTTTATCAAAGCAGGGGCTAAATTATAACTCACACCACCTGGGTAAGTTGCAAATCCAGAAGAGAGATCTGTTCTCCATATATTGCAACCAGCTATCACATAGTCACCATCAGTAAGCTTTTAATGACGAACATATGAGCAGAAGGTGTTATCATATGTACCCGTCTTCTACTCATCCTTAACTCTGAAAACCCAGAAAGGCATACCTCTTTTATCGAGCAAGCCTATATAACCATTTTAGACAGAGTTTTGCTCTCCATAAGGAATCTTAATTCCATATCCAGAGAATAATAGGTTTCCATACTGATCCAAAAAGAAGCTTGTCATGTTCACATCGAAGTCTCTACCAAGAAGGAAGGGGTAAATCTTTCCATAAGAGCATGGCGGATCGGTCTCATCACTTGGCTGCCTTATTTGAGCCTTATCTGTGTTGATAAAGTTGAATCTCGTGTAAATTGGTTTGTCGTAGAGGGCACCCAACTTTGCCTTGTATCTAATAATTCTTGAGCCAGTGAAATCAAAATAGGGTGGCATTGGTGCAAGGAAACTGTATGCAAAAGTACCAACACCTGAGACAACGGATAAAATCGAAGCAAAAATGGAAGAATCTCTTGGGTCAGTTATTGCAGCATTGTTAACGTTAGTAACAGTTTGAGAGTAGATTGAGAGCTGGCGACCAATGCAATCTTTGACTGTCGGAACATATAATGAATAAGAATTCGCCGTAGCGAGATCGAAGTTGAATTGTTTTGGATAGAAATCATAAGGAGGATTGCAATCGTAAATCAGGATGGGGCAAGCGGTAGTTGAAGAGCATGGGAAAGCGTAATTACTGCTAATGTCGAACATTAAGTAATATGTATCACGGAGATCATCACTTGTCAGCCCACCAGATGCCTCTTGAATCACAGACGTGGTACTATTTTCCCATCGAATCGCTTAGTAGGGCGGTCCGACCAGTACTGTTGGACAGTCGATCGTCACAGGTAGCGGGGGCTTTGGTGGGTTCGGCGGCGCTCCTACATACGCGAAGGGCAAGTTAAGCGCAGGGTACAGAGCTACTGTGATTGAGGTGTCAGCTGAATAAAAGAGCGCGGTATTCGGACACATTAGTGATGAAAAGTCCCATGTGGGAGCAAAATAGTTGATCTTGTGCACAATGACTCGAGAGGGATAAGCGGGGAGAGGACTCGGAGGTGGGGACGGGGTCACAGCAAGGGGGTAGTCGTACATGCTGAAGGCCACAAGGGCAAAGTCGAGAGTTTCGTCTAACAAGAATGATGAGAGAGGATTTGCGCTTACGGTAGCGGACGAATACTTGCTGGATCGTCTTCTGATAAATGCCAGTTGAGCCACGCGAGAACATCTTGTAAGTGTAGGTGGGTGTTGGTTAGCCCGAAGAGGCGCCGCTCAAATTGTTAATTCTTCCCACAAACAGTTGATCTAGACAAAATGATTGGTGAATGATAATCTTACTTCCAACGGCGAAAACTAGTGCAACGTATGAGGTGCTAACAACGCTGGTACATTTGTAGTACAAGTCAAAGATGAATATGGAATTGGTGCTGGGGCTGGCCAACCCAA
>VFQS010002787.1_pt1 | contig 13933 bp, 25 predicted proteins | sample 3512361 | NCBI WGS metagenome assembly VFQS01 (sample SAMN10412375, study PRJNA504923) | tailings metagenome | isolation source: Relicate 1 Philex TSF3 active mining | place: Philippines
TCCATACCATCAATAAATCCTTTTTTTCTTAAATGGTTTCTAGAGTCTATTGATACGTCTCCTGTTAATGGATAAAGCCTTTCCGCTTCTTGTTTTATCTCTTCATCACTTGGTAATTGTGCTTTGATTGTTTCAATGTCTTCTTCCAACTTATGAATGTATTTCAATACACTTATTGGAGTGGTCATGTAATTTTCTTCAGCATTGTTTTTCCAATATGCTAAATCTTCAAATCTACTTTGTTTATTGTTGCTCATAAGTTTTCTAAATTATAATTTGTAATGTCTTTAACACAAATAATTTCTTCACCATCATAAACTTTTTGAAAAATTTCAATGGCTTGTTGTTCATTCATTGCGGTAACTATTGACCCGTGGTCTACTCCCGTTACTGCGTATACGCTACTTAGTTTATATTTGCTCATTTTATCTTCAAAATATTCTATTTGCGTACCACAGTTTGAACAAGTTTCTTCAAATGTTACTAATTCATCACATATAAACGCATTGCAACCATTGCAATATGCGTCAACGCTACTTTGTTTATTGTTGCTCATTTGTTACCTCCTTGTATTTCCTTTTTAACTACATGAATGAGATACCTCACATTATTGCAATGTTTACATTTTGCTTCATGAGAATTTGATGTTTTACTTTTTTCAAAAACGCAAGTGTGCGTTGGCTGTTCTGTGTATAGTTTCATACTTTGTTTATTATTGTTCATTTGTTACCTCCTTTGTGTATAGGGTTCTTGCAGTTTCCTTTGTGGGCAAATAATGCACTTCGGTCAAAAGTGCCAAGAAAATACTCGCATCCTTCAATTTCAACAATTTTCAATTCTTTCACATCAACCCCAATTTTAACGCTGTGTTGGGTTGGTTTTGTTGTGGTTGTTGGTTCTGTACACCCCGCCATCATTCCGATGGCTGCGAGTGCTAATAGTTTTTTTATCATTTTCTTCTAACTTTATTTAATACATAATTCACACCCCCTTCGCTCATCCCCATACGTTTGGCGATTTCCCGAACCGAATAGTTAAAATCCTCCCGCAGTAATATAATGGCGTACTGTCGCGCCGTATATCCCTTAATCATCTTACCATCACCATATTATCCGCCCGACTATAAATAACACCTTTCGCGCCTAATCGCTTGGCGGCATCAACCAGCGTATCCGCGTCGGCCTCACCTGAATACGCGACCCAATACGTACCGTCCCCGACCGCTCCAGACCCAGTAACCTTGCACGCCTTCCGTCCGCCATATCTCGCCTCCTGCGCCTCAAACCTAAACCGCGCCCATCCGACCTTGTAACCCCGTTTCCGCGCGATGGCAACCCATTCGTCAAACGATTTGCGACCCCACAACTCGCGCTTCGCTTCCTCCTTGGCTCGTTCGGCCTCTTCAACCGGTACCAATTCGCCTGCAACCTTTACGAGCTCTCTCGGTTTGGGTGGCGGGACCGTTCCGCATTCGGGACACACCGTTCCGCTCGATTCAAAAACGGCGTAACACTTCCCGCACTGTCTGATTTCCGACGGCGTTCGTTTTTTATCCGTTCCCGCCTCGAGCGACCAATCACGGTGCGCGGTAATCAACCCGTGTCGATGGCAGTTCCCTGCATGATCCAGGAGCAACGCCCTCGTTTTACCCTCGTGACGGCGCAACACCCTGCCCATCTGCTGAATATACAGCGACAACGATTTCGTCGGGCGCAACGATATACCCACCTCGATTGCAGGCACGTCGGTCCCTTCCGAAATAATATCGCAGGAACACAGCACCTGAACCGAACCGTCCGCCAGTCCTTGAATCATTCGGTTTCGTTCCTCTAGGTCCGTTTTACCGTCAACCGAAACGGCTCGATAGCCTTGGAGCTGAAATTCCGCAGCGACCTGCTCGGCGTGTGAAACCGATACGCAGAATACCACACAGGGCCTTCCGGGGGCGTGCGTCGTGTATTCCTTAACGGCCGAACCCGTGACGGATGGTTTTGCGACGGCCTCCTCCAATGCGGAGCGGACGTAATCGCCAGCAACCGAACGGACCCCTTTTAAATCGATACCAACGGCAGGCGCGTACGTGACGGGCGGTGTGAGCGACCCGAATTCGATTAGCTCATAAATCTGCGGACCCTGCACCATCTCGTCGAAACAATCGGCGAGGCCCTTCCCGTCCAATCGGCACGGGGTGGCCGTCACGCCTAACAGATACGCGTCGGGATGGCGCGCAATAACCTCCTGATACGTGGCCGACGGTGTATGGTGGCACTCGTCGACGATAATTAGGTTAAACGGGTCGGTTTCACGATTTCGAATCGTTGCAACCATGGCGACCTGAACGGGCCATTGATCGTCCTGCGTGTGTTCGGTCGATATGTAACCGTGCGGAATACCAAACGCCGCCAATTTCTGCCCCGTTTGACGCAGGAGCTCGACGCGGTGCACCAGAATCAACACGCGTCGATTCCGTTTGATGGCGTTTAATGCGATGTGGCTCATGATGACGGTTTTTCCTCCTGATGTTGGTAGCACGTATAGGACGCGTTTGACGCGGGCGAACGCCTCACGAATTCGCGTCACCCCCTCCAATTGATACGGGTATAAATTCATCCTCTATCGTTTTGATAATTATGTTTATTTGGCGTTCGAACACCTTATTGGTGGCCATGTATTCGATGGCTTTATCGCAGGCGTTTATCATCGTCGAATGGTCACGGTGTGCCATCTTGATGCCGACCTGCTTGAACGTATGGCGATATACCTTGCAGGCGATATAAGCCGCTGCCATCCTCGGGATGACGCGTTCTGTTTGGCGATTCCGTTCGATAAGCTCGTTGTATCCGATTTGATAGAATTCGCAGACCTTGCACAGAATGCCCTCAATTGACATGGGAACCAATCGGTCCAAATCAGGTTTATAGTTTATCATCATGCGGAGCCGAATGATTTCGAGCTCCTGTTGGCGGATCATTGTCCTAAGTCGTGAAATTTCTTTTTGCAGGTATGGTGTAGTCTGGGATTCGAATTGCATAAATCTGTTTGATATATTTTGAATAGTATGGTGAATAGTTCGGTCGCCTCAACCGCATGGACGTAAGCCTGCGCGCGCGACAAGGATTCGAACCGGGCGATGATTTGCCCGTGTTCGTAAATCCTGAATTCTTGCTGCCCGTTGACGGATGCCTGGCGGATGATCATAGGGTAAACGGCATAATCATTGCGTGCTGGATATGCAGCTCGTCGATATTGTTGCAGATTGTAACGGCTTTATTTGAGCCTGTAAGTACAAAACAAGGTGCCACGTCAAAATCCATCCCCGCGATACATTCTGTTTAATTCGGTGCGTTGGTGCTCGATTGCCTCATTGAATCCAGGGACGAACTCGTCGCGCTCGAATTGATAAGGTTGAGCCTCTTCGGTTTGGTTGGTGGCACGCATCGATTTGCGTACCACGTGGCTGCCATACATCACCGCAATGGTGACGGGTGTGGCGATTAGTAGGTAAATTATGTCTAACATGGTATTGAATTTAAACGGTTATACGCCTGCTCCAATCTCGCCTCGCAATAAATAACTGCCATTTCGTGCATCTTGGAATCAACGTCGTTAAAATCCTCGAAAATCTCATCCTGCACCGTAGTGGCCTGAATCGGCTGATTGTTCACAATCCCCGAAATAACATAATTGCCAGCGTTCCCGCTTTGGCAAATAGTTACGTTTGTAATGGTGTGTTGCTGTTTCATGGGTTCAAATATACCCACGCTATCCACATACGCAACACTATTGATATTTTTTTGACAATTCTATGACAATTAACGCCAACGGACCTTGTCCCGTTCGTGGTAATTATACAGCTCCTCCAACATAGCAACGTACTGCGCCGTATTCACGCATTTCACCAGTGCGCGCGGTTGCATGCTGATTTTACGCATCATCCGTTCATGATCGTATTCGCCCGTCCGATAAATCCGAATCAGTGCCTTAATGAACGCGCCAGTGTAGGCCAAATCCGAATAATTCCGAATGGCCGACAAATACCCGAGCACCTTGTCGGCCTCGTTTTGATTCTTTACGTTCACACGACCCTGCTCTATGTCGGCACGATCACGTCGACCCGTCGAGCTTAACAACTCAACGAGCGATGTCAACGGGATGAACGGGTAGTTATTAATATACCGGCTCAACACGTCGTATCCTGGTTGTTTGCGAACGGTCCAAAACGTCACGTAGTCCATCAACGACCAATTTTTTCGGCCCGCGTTTAGGTCGCTTATATCGGTGGCCGATACGGTGTCGTCCATTATGAACCAAATCGGCACGTTTAAACGTTTGGCAGCCTCCAATCGGTGTTGGCCGTCAATTACCGACATATTCGCGTCAACAATAATCGGGTTCAATCGGAGCAAATTATTCGCCTCAATTTTATCCATCAATTTCTTGACGTGTCGTTCGTTCACTTCGCGGTTCTCACCAACAAGGTTGAACCGGTCAAAATCATTTGTCCATTCCATCTAAATAGGTATTAATCTGGTCCACATATTTCAGGGCGGTCGGTTTGGATTTTTTCCACCTCGATATGTACATACGGCACAAACCCAAGTCGCGACATATTTTCGACATAGACACGCCTTTATCGCGCGCCTTCTGTTCAATTAAACTGATCGCGTCCATCGTCTGCCGTCATTGGTTCGTTTGAATTTGGCGTGTACGGTCGTTTTGGACGACTTCCTGCGCCTGAAATAAATCACGCCATTCCATTTTGTTTGGTACAAAATCATGCTGCCACGCTTTAATCTGCGCGCGACAATTCCCGTAGGTTGATAAAAATTTTTATCCATATTGCAAAAATATACACAATAGCGTTATATCTTTGCCAACGTTATGAACGAATTAACCACACTACATCCCACGCCCTGGTTCGCGTTTTTGAATCAGGTTGCCGACAACAAAAACCAAGTTGTCGCAGAAACATCCGTCAAAGGCGAATCGGTATCGGTAGCCCAACGAATCGTCGAATGCGTCAACGCCATGGAGGGCATCGAAAGCCCGCAAAAACATCGAGAGACTTGGGACGCTATTCAACACCTGGAGTTGGACGCTTGCGAAAAGTACAAAGTTCAAATCTCAAAAATTGAAAGCCTCATATCTGTGTTTATGCAAAATTTAGCATCTAACAACAAAATAGGCGCTAACGAATATTTTGATTTTTTTGGGAAATTTAACGCCATTATTGGCATCAACAAAGGAGGCGCGCAATGACCATGCAACAACGTATAACCAACACCGAATACCACGCCTCGCCCCGTCTGTCTAAATCCAAATTGGACCTAATCGACGAGGCTCCCGCGCTGTATAAATACCGCGTAATCGATGGCAACAAACGCAAAGAAACGCCCGCCCTGGCATTTGGAACGGCGGCCCACATGTTCTGCTTTGAACCGCACCTGCTGCCATCAACTTACTGGGTGTTTGACGACGCTGATAAGGTCGCCGAAATTGGTGGAGCGAAACCGCGCAGCACATCGGCCTATCAACTTTGGAAGGCTGAACAACTCCAAGCCAACGCGGGCAAAACAATCCTGGACCCCGATGACCTTTCCGACCTTCAAGGCATTCAGGCATCGTTTCAGGCGCATCCAATTATTGCGGAATACCTTGCACTACCCCACACCACCGAACACGTCCTCTACGGCACGATTTTAGGCGTGGAGGTTCAATGCAAGTGCGATTACTTAACCGACGGCGCAATAATCGACCTTAAAACAACCACCAAGGCGAACGAGCGTTCCGTGACGTATGCCATCAGGGACTACCGATATGACGTGCAGGACGCGCTCTACGCTGAAATATACCGTCAAAATTTCGGTACGTGGCCCCGGTTCATTTTCGCCTTCGTGGAAAAAACTGCCCCGTATCTCTGCGAGCTTTACGAGCTATCCGAATTCGACCGCGAGCAAGCCCATGAAAAATACCGCGATAACATCCTCACGTATCTCGACTGCATGGAATCAGGTAATTGGCACGGGATCAACAAAACACCGCAGATCAACGAAATATGTTTATAGAATTAACCGCATCAACCCGAGGCCGTCACCGCGAACTATTAAACGTGAACTACATCAAACGAATCGCGCCCGCCAAAAACAGCCGTGGGGGCGAAATCGTCGACATTGACGGCCGATATTATGACATAACCTACACCAAACTCATAAAATTATTAAAAAATGAAAACCCATTGGAAAAAACTGACCAACCCTGATTACATCGGGGCGTATGCGCTCAACCCGGGCGAGGATTTAATTGTACAAATTGATCGCGTCGAACACGTTCAGATTACTGGCGTTGATGGCAAAAAAGACGAGGCGAACGTGGCCTACCTAATCGGACACAAACCGTTCATCCTAAACGCCACCAATCAGAAATCAATCGAGAAGGCTCTCGGGTCTCCATACATCGAGGACTGGGCGGGTCGATACATTCAGCTTTATTCGGCCCGCGTTAAGGCGTTCGGTGACGTGGTCGATGCGATTCGGGTTCGTCTGACCGCTCCCGAGCCGCCAAAACGCGCCAAGGAATCACTCACGCCCGAACACGCTCAATGGGCCAAGGCCAAAGCCGCTCTACTTGGTGGCTCGACTACAATCGAGGCCATTCGGGGGCATTATACCCTATCGCCCGAAAATGAGGCGTTAATTTTATCAGAATAACATATATTCGAACTGTGATAACCATCAGCGCACCCCCGAAATTCGACTACTACCCAGCATTAGCGTATATCGTTGACGAATTGGTCGCCTGGGTGCGCATGCGTTATCCTGAACAGATTGCGGAGGAAATTCTCCGCGATGGACAAATAATCGTCTATTGGTCCGACCCAACGTACTGCGGGACGTTATACCCGCACGGGAATCCACCCCACCAAATTACAGACTGCGCAGCATCTCAACGAGCTGCGGGTGTGGATATACATCCGCCTTATCAGGTCTGAACGATCCGTGAACGAATACGCCTGATTCGCCCGACACGGCTCGGGTGTTATGATTCCAAATATCCTCGTGGTACGTCAGCGGGATTCCGTATTTTTCGCCCCAATGGACGAGCAACTCACGAACCGATTCGATTTGCTCGTCGGTGTACGCCTGCCAAAACTGAAACCCTCGGTATTCGCATTCGATAACCTCGGAGCGGTCGACCACGCCACCAACATAATTTTTAAACTGATTCGATTTGTAGGTAAGCGGTCCCCAATTACACAGCTCGACACCGATGGACGAACGGTCCAAATTCTGGTACCGTTTCCCCATAAAGTGCCCAACCTTCAACCCTAAATGGTACGCCCAAAAACGGGACGCAAACCCCTGAACGATTTCGCCGTCACGGGATATGGCCACGCAGGTCGCCACGGGTGTTCTGTCCGCCTGCCAGCCCTGATAAACGATTTCGCCCTTTCCACCCCCTGCGGTGTGGTGCAGGACGATTTGTTTTTTCTCGGACGGTTCCCGGACGTAGTTATTAAACGGGATTTGTTTCAAGTTCATCGCGCAAACGTTTTAAATACCAATCAGCCTTCTCTAAATCCTGCAATCCGTTTTTATGACGGAACCGCCACGTGTATTTCATGACGTTTCCTTTTAAATATCCTTGGAATTCTAGGGGCGACATGGAGGCCTTTATTGCCTCGATGCATTCAACACCCCCCTGGTTATAGTGTGGTGGTTTATTCACTGGGTCCATGCCCGCAAATATACTCAATTCGTTTTATAGGTGAACGCCTCAACCCAATCGCGGTATTTATCTCGCTTAAAATTAATTTCTAGCCAACGACCTCCAAGCGGTTTTGGTGGTGCGCCCCTTTCAACGTGAAATCCTTTACGCCCTCCGTCATACTCTTCTTTGTACGACGGCGTGCGGACCATCAGCACATCGCGCAACTGAACCAAGTTACACGTATTCACCCGCTCGAGCGTGTAGGTGATTTCCGTCGATTCGTGTACGTGCCCCATCCAAATCGCGTCAGCTCCTTCAACGGCCGTCATCATACGGTTAAAATTAATCGCGCCTTTGGTAACGGGTCCACCTCCCCCGCTGCCGTGAAAATATTTCATTTTGAACGATGTCGCCGACGTTTTACCTCTGTAATGTTGCCAAATAACCCAACCGCCATATCCACCTACTTCAATGCTGGATCCCGTGGCGTTATTCAACAAAGTCACAAACCGTTCAATTACATCCGTTTCGCAGTGGCGCAAAATTGACGTTTCGTGATTACCGTAACCAATCACCTTGATATGGTGCGCGTACGGTTTGAACCATTCCACCGCGGTGTTAATAACCGAATCCAAGTATCTCGAATTATTGTGCTCGGGTCGGATTTCCGATTTTGAGCGACGGCCGTCATATTTGCCCTGCATCAAACAGAATAAATCGCCATTGATGAAAATATCGTGTTTGCCCTTGATGGCTTGGTCCATGTGGGCCTTCAATAAATCGCGGTCACAGTGCGGGTTATCCCAGTGGCAGTCAGATATTAAAAGGGCCTTAATTGATTTGGCCGTTGTTTTGATTATATGGACGTTGTTGGTTTTCATAAAATAGCCAGTATAATAGTTATAACTCCGAGCACAGTGCAAACCTTGCGCAGCCTGTCAATAGTTACAGCCTCCTCGTTTATTGTTTTTACTAGTTGTTTATTTTCTGCTTGCAGCCCTGCAATGTGGGCGCTGTCTAGTTGCCTATATTGTTTACAAAGGTGCAGCTGCTCTCTGGCTTCTGCCCCCTTAAGCAAATAGTAATTACTTGCCGAGGCTGTCAAGCTGTCGGTGCATTGACAAAAGGCGGCGGGTTGCTGCGCAGCTAGTGTCACCAGCAAGCACAATATAAAGCGTTTCATATTTAGTATTTAAAATGCGCTGTGTGTCCCTCAGCAGTTTGTATTTTGTTTTAACCGTTTCTAGAGTGTCGTATTGCTTTTGAATGCTTGAGACATACACATAGTGCTCTCGGTTCTTTTTGTTCGTTCTAATGGCAAATAAAAGGGCATAAATAGCAAAGGCTATGCAAAGCAACAGTAGCAGTTCCATTATAAAACTAGTCGCCCGCTTCATCGGTAAAAAAGTTAGTTATAAATTTACCAAGTCCACCAAGCACGCCAGACACTAGCATAATTTTAGGGTGCTCTAGATTGAGCCCTGCAATAAATAAACTGGCTGCGGCTATGGAGTCGCCAAGTACCCGCAACCTTTTAGGAGTTGGGGCAAAATAGTTTTTAAACTTTAGCCTTGGCCTCTTGTTGGTTTGCATGACTTGTGCTTATTCTGGTGCTTAGTATGGCGCCTCAGTTTCTTTTTAGGCTTTGGCACCCAAGCAGTAGCTGCGCTAGTTTTTGCCTTTGCCATTGTCTACTTCCTCAATCTTTTTGGAATAATAACGAATTGCAAACAAGCCCGAAATAATACCGACAAGAGCCAGAGCAAAACTAGCAACTGGCTGCCAAGTTTGTGTAAAGTGAATAACTGCCGAAGAGCCGCTAATGGCTGTCGCAATCGCCGCCGTAGTGTCGTTCTCAAAGTGTCTCATTTGTGCAATAAGGTGATTCTGGATTAAACTGACAAAATCTTTGTGTGTACATCTCATCCCCACCGCTGAAAGTATGCACACCAACGGGATTTGGAAATACCTCTTTTGTGGCGAATGATTCCAAAGGCTCATCGTTCCAAAGAATGTCCACCGCATAAAGTGGGGAAAGGTCGGTGCAGTTGCCCTCTTCATCGTGAGCAAGGCAGATGTTGCCGATTTCCACGATGGCACAATTGACGGGGTTGCCCTCCGTGTCCGTTATTTGGGCTTTGTATGTTGCCCATTCGGTGGGGTTTAAGAATTGATATTTACAAAAGGTCATAGTGTTGTGAGGGTTTGGCATTGGGTGTCGGAAAGTGGAGAATTGAATAACGCCATTTGTTGGATGAATTTGGGGACATCGGCAGCATTACCCATTAAAAATTCCATTGCGGTTGTGGTGAATATTGTTCCGCTGACTTGCTTTGTTCCATTCACAAATACATCAGCAGTTGAGCCATTCCATTTAATCGCAAATTTGACGGTGTCTGTTGTAGTTATAAACAAAGTTGACTCAACAGTTGCAATACTTTTTACTATTGATGTTCTTCCTCCGCCTCCAAAAGTCCTAAATCTAAATGAATTAGTCCCATTGCTATCGTCTGCGATGAATATTCCCGTATTGCCAGCATCCCTCACATAACTGACATTATTCCTCAACTCCACAAACCAAGTACCCCCATTCGCACTTATCAAACCATTGGTGTAGATGTTTGAACGGCTGAAAGAATCTGCAACACGGGTTGCGGTGGCTGATGTAGTTGGTATGTAGGTGGTGGGGTAGGCGCCTAACTCCCATTGAAAATAAGCAACATCAACATAACCATCAGTTACGGTGTTATTGGATGAGTCAATCGGGGCAATCCATAATTGTTTTGATGTTCCAGTCCCCGTATCGTTGACCACTAAAATCAATCTATAAACATCGGCTGTCGGTTTTTCAAAAGTTGCCGTCAATCCGCTTGAAACATTTGTGAAAGTTTCAGTTGAAAAGTCAAACTCACAACTAACAGCAACTGATGCACCAACTAAAATACCATTTATTAACAAGCCAACTTTTGCGGTATTGCCTTTTCTCAATAAAACTGAAAACGCCTTTGTTCCCGATGCAAATGTACCAACTGTGTTAATCACATCGCGCGCACCTGTGCCATTCCATGCGCCATTATTTGTTGCGTTCTTTGTGATTCTTGTTGCCGTCAATCCTTGAATTGCGGTGGCGCTTGATAAAGTGTAGTTTGTTTTTGACCAAACACTTTGACTTAAATCACTGCTATATAATACAACATTCGTCCTCTGAGGTTCGAACAACACACTCGGACAACTGCCGTACATATAGGATAGACGGGGAACGCCCGTAGCCATTGACTCTAACAACCCCGAACTATTGGTGCGAATTGCGGTGCTTCCCCTTGTCCAAGTCAAATCCCCGTTACCATTGGTTGGGATTTCGGAATATAATTTGCCACCCTTGTACCCGCTTGGAATAAGCAATAAAGAGGCTTGCTGCAATATGGCGGATGAATTTATTCCGTTAACTACGCACGTGCCTGCCTCAACCGTTCCGCCGTCACCGATTACACGGGTTTGAAACGCCGAAAAAATCCGAACGCCCGCGCTAATTGCGCCCGCCTTAAACAAGCCAAGCCCTAACCCTAACCGCATTGGATTAATACGCTAAAACTGAACCCGATGAAATCGTGAAGGCTGTAATTTTCGCGCCCAATCCTGCGGGAATATATTCGCCTTGTTTCAGTGTGATTCCAGATAGGCCGGCAACACTCAAAAGGTTCACGGTAGCCCCGTTTTTATCCACGACGGTCAGGACCGTGAAAACGGTGTCCTCACGAACCACCAATGCGTTGTATTCTTTGCCGGTCACCGCTCCGGTTCCGTGAAAAGATTTCAGACCTTCCGAGCCTGCAATGTTGTCCAATGCGTTGAAATTCATGTCGGCGAATTTACCCGACTACGTGCGAAACGGTTGCAACAAATTAAACTGTATGAATTAAACAACCCACCACTGTACGCCGTCGCAGATTACTGTAATAGTTTCGTAAAGCGAATTTAATACTTTTGTAGGCCCTCCGTCAATATCAGCACCGCCTCCAGTAATTACAACCGTATGGCTTGACGCTATCTTTTTGAAATAGTATTTTTTACCCTTGCTTTGCGCGGGATCAGGCAAATCGACGTTAACCGTTCCGCCCGAACTATCGCACAAAATAAGCTCGTAGCCGTTTGTGATTGTGTGCGAACCTGCTGTGTAGGTTATTGGGCTGTTGTGTTCTTGCAAATGCCAAGCCACAGATTGGGCCGCATCGTCGTACTGCACCATAACCTCATAACGAGTGTTTTCTGTTGGTATGGATGCAGGCGCTCCGTCTGCCTCATTAACTAAGTAATTTAACACCAAAGCAGGCGCACGTTGTACTGAGTCATTTAAACGGCCTATCTGCTCTTCCTGATAGTTTACGCGATCCTTTAACCCGTTGCCAACCTTCAACCCCTCGCCTGTTGAAGTGAGCCCGGTATAAACTGGCACCAATCCCAACCACTCGCCTGCCCATTGCTCCGAGCGTGCAGTATAAACAACGCCATTTAACAGCCATTTGTAGCCGTCAAAATACAGTGATTTTACAGCCGTTAAACTGCCTGCATCCGCCCAGGTACCGCGAATTGATGGCACAAAGTCCTTGTACAACCCTGCAACACCTTGCCCGAGCATTTCGGTAGGTGAGCCGTGCGTTGTGCTATCCCATCCCCCATACCAATCGTCTGCTATTACCCACTGATTGCTTGAGTTGTAGGCCCATATATTGCCAGTTGCGTATTTGCTTGAGCTGTAGTAGTATTTAGGCGTTAAAATTATTGGCGTAGAGTTTACGGCGTTTGCGCTGTCGGGCGTGTAACTTTCCGTTACATTAAAAGTAAAATCAGGGTTGTTGTATGGTGACTGATCAGCGAAAGCAATTTGTATACTTCCCCAAAATGGCTTGTAAAATTCATTATAACCAGCAGCGCCTCCAAATATGTTAAATGTCTGCTTGGTAGCCCTTACCCCCGTAATTCTTACTATTAAATTAGTAAAGCCTGCGGGTGCCGTGCTTACCTGCTTGTCAAAAACAAACGACGTCCACGTGCTGGATTGTAAATCAGTTTTTATATCCTCTTGTATTGTAAAATTTGCATCCGGCGTTAAGGATGGCACCCAATACAATGTATTGGTGTCTAATACTCTATAATTGCCCGCTCCATCCGAAAGATAAAAATAACCATATACACGGCTGTAATCCTCCAAACCAGTGGGAGAGGTGGTAAAAGTATGTCTATTAAATTTTATTGCAAAGCGTAAGCGCATAGGCGCATCGTCTGGCGTGCTACCTGTCGGTATTCCCGTAAAGGTATAACTTAACTCAGTGTCTGTTGCGTTTGCAAATGTCCGATAAGTGCCCGCATTTAATGTGCGCTCCGTGTCAACTTGCACATACTTTGCAGCAGGTTGGTAGGTTAATGATGGTTTCGCAAGCCATTGCGGGCGCACATCATTTCCGAGCTGCACGGTATGGGTTAAACTGCCTGTTCCAATATATTGCAGGGTATAAGAATACTGCCGATAAGATACAGTTGTGTCAAGATATTCGGCCGCACTAACAAGCCAGTATTGCCCTGATTCCATTAAAAAACGAGCCTGCAAAATGTCGCAAACTTGTGAGATTGCCGCATTGCAATCAAGCATATTGTTGTCGGCATATTGGAACGCCGACAAATCGCTGGCCTTAATATCTTTAAACGCATCGTAATCGTCCACAAAGGTATTTAAATCAACCTGTAGCAAATCAATGCCCTTACGTGTTGCGTCACTCGAATAAGGTGAAACGGCATCGCGGAAATAGTCGGTAGATGTGCTATTTACTACCCAATAATCCTTGAGTGCTAACTCATCCAAACACCTGCGGAATAACTGCGCTATAGTAATTTTGCCATCAGTAAACCAATCGGCCTGCACTTTGTAGCCTCTCAGCAATTCCAAGCCATCAACGGCCACCAATGAAACCACAGGCTTAGCCTCTACGGCCTCGCGCTGGAATGTCATTTGATCCGCAAGCACTCGCCCAACGTGTACCAAACTCCCATCTTGATAAATCAAAACAGCCCAGTATTGCTCCGTATTTGTAGCAAGCGCTTTAAACTCTGCCCAAACAGTATCCGATGGCATAACCCACTCGCTTGTGGATCGTGAGCTGCGTATAGGGTTTGTATAAAATGTGTCGCCCTCTGCGTCCCTTTCTATTTGGTAGCCATTGCCTGCAAGTTT
>VFQS010002788.1_pt1 | contig 13932 bp, 3 predicted proteins | sample 3512361 | NCBI WGS metagenome assembly VFQS01 (sample SAMN10412375, study PRJNA504923) | tailings metagenome | isolation source: Relicate 1 Philex TSF3 active mining | place: Philippines
AGATTGGTTGACGGGTGAAGTGCCACCTGCGGTGACGGTGGATGCATTACAGCTGAGTCGGGCCTTCACGCGCACACTGACTCTCGAAAATCCCATTGAACAACTGGTACTCACTAGTGATACCCCGCGTTACCAAACGGTGACGGTGTTGCGTGATGTGCCACGCATGGTGGCCATGGTCTTGCGTGAAAACGCGGCGAATCTGCCAGGCGTGGTCATCGAACAGGACTACCGTCGCAACTACCCGGTCAGTGGTGAGGTGCAGTCGATGTCGCACGTGTTGGGCTATATTGGGCGCGTCGGCTCATGTGAGCTTGTGCGTCAGAATCCGGCTCGCTCGTGGGTAGTGGCGTTGTTGGATTCAATTGGGAACTCGGTCGAATGCGGTATTTTGCAGAAAAAAGTCAACCCGTTTGAGTTGGGGATTCCGCGGTATTTGAACGATGACCGTATCGGCAAAAGCGGAATTGAATCGAGCTACGAAGAACGCTTGCGTGGGCAAATGGGCATTGAAGCTGTGGTTGTTGATGCTATGGGGCGCCCGGTGCGTGCCTCGCAGGTAGTACAGCCGACCCGTGACGGCGATAGTTTGGTGCTGACCATCGACATCGAACTTCAGCGCAAAGTCGAACAGATTCTGCGCAACTGGATTCGTGAATCCGAACAACGTCGCGTCAATATGCCCGAGCGCTTTACGTATAAACGGAACTATCTGCCCTTGCAAAGCGGCGCAGCCGTAGTCATTGAAGTCAAAACTGGGCGTGTGTTGGCCATGGCGAGTTGGCCTGCATACGACAATAATATATGGGTGGATCCATTACGTGGTGCTGAGTTGACGGCGCTGTTGAGCCCGCCACCGGCGCAACGCGCCGAAAACCAACGATTGGCGCCGTTGACGAATCGTGTTATTTCGGGGCAATACCCACCTGGATCGACACTCAAGCAATTTGATACGGTGGTGGCCCTCGAAGAGGGTGTCATCAACGCCAATACCAAGATTCGTGATCCGGGTGTGCTGGTCATTCAAGACCAATATGTCGAAGATCGTTTCTACCGATTTGTGAACTCTATACCCCGTGATAACGGGTGGATCGACGTGACCGAAGCGTTGATGCGTTCGTCCAACGTTTTCTTTATGACGGTGGCAGGTGGCAACAAAGAAGGGGTCGTCAATTTGAGACCCCAAGAGATGACCATGCCCCAGGGCCTGCAAATCAATCGGCTGGCCGAAGGTCTCACCCAGTTTGGTTTTGGATCTCTCACTGGCATCCAGCTGTATGGCGAAGAGCCAGGTCGCGTGCCCACACCAGGCTGGAAGCAACAAGCACTACGCTCGGCATGGACTACGGGTGATACCTACAATGCCTCGATTGGTCAGGGTAACTTGGAAGCAACACCGTTGCAGTTGGCGGTGGCCGGTGCTGCCATTGCTAACAACGGTAAGATCTATCGCCCCCAAATTGTCGAAAAAATCATCTCGCCAGATGGATCGGTGGTGCAGGAGTTCACCCCGGATCTGGTGCGGACACTGCCCTTTAATCCGGCGTACTACGAGGTGGCTCGCATCGGAATGCGCCGCTCGGTGGTCGAAGGGGTCAATGTGGCCGCCCGTGAAGCGTGTTCGGGAATTTCGATGGCCGGCAAAACCGGTACCGCTGAGTTTGGTCCCGAAATCACAGCCAAAAACCCCAATGGCGCCGGTACGGTGATTGTGCGCCAAAGTCATTCGTGGTTTGTCGGCTTTGCGCCGTACGAAGACCCTCAAATCGAAGTCGTCTTCCTGAGCGAAGGCAGCGGCGACATGAACGACGGATCATCGACGATTGCAGTGCCGGCGGTCACGCAAATCATGCAAGCGTACTTCGGCCTCAATCCACCGTCACCCTTGCCGACAACCTGCCAACAGGGAATGCCGCCACTCCCCAGTGACGACGACATCAACAATCTTGACCCCAGTCAACGTTATGATCGCCGTGCTTCGTAGTACTCCTGTTTGCTAATTGTGGGTGCGTCAGCGACTGATAGCTGTACTCTTACACACCGTATTGCTCATTGCAATGCGGTGTGTTTGTGTTTTGTCATCTAGAGTAAATAGGTACAACAAAATTGATTACAGTCAGATTACAATACAGCTTGACATATCTTTGTAATTTCTATATAATTTGCTCAGATAACCTGTAATCTAAATGTAATCTTTCGAGATGACACACAACGCTGTAGAGGCAACGCCATGTATATTCCGATGACAAGTTCATTACAGACGCATGGAATGGTGCGATTACCAAGTAACGCGCGTGACTTACCGCCGACGCGACTTCCGCAATTGGAGCATCGGCTACAAGATATTTTGAGCCAAGCGATCATGATTACGCGGTTTGTGATGATTGCAATCGGGATGAGCGCGCTGGCGGGCAGTAGTTATGGGGCTCAGATTGCCATCATGATAGCGCTTGGGATTGCGGTAGTCATGATGGTAGCGATATACCGGTACGAGGTACCATTTTGGTTGCGATTAGCGGGTGACGGTGCTGTAGTTGCCTTATTGGTGACTGCGAGTGGTGGGGTGATGAGCCCGGTATTGGCATTACCGTTGTTGTTGATTCCGCTGGGGGCGTTGCACGGTGGTGTGCGCGACAGCATTGCATCAACGTGTATTGGATTGATGTTGTTGTTGATGATTGCGATATTTGATTTGCCCATGATGAGTGCGAGTCTAGCAGCGGTATTGTTTGTACAGTTTGTGACGGGCGTAGCGGTATCGTGGTTGAGTAATCGAATTGGTGCTGCCATGGTGTGTTTGTACACGGGAGTGCAGCAGACGATGCCGGCACACACACGCGCACAGACCAATACGGAGCGTTACGCACAATGGCAGCACGAAATGTTGGGGGTAATCGAAGCTGAGCGCATCAGTGATTTGTTGCGGATGGGGCGACAAGTGGCCTTCGACATTGTGGGGGCTACGGTCGATTTTCATATTTCTGGCGAAGGTACGATACCGGAGATTACGCCTGAGGAGGGATTCCGGATTACGAACTCACATGCTAGTCAGCGGAGCGTATTGGTCGTGCACTGCGATGCCAAAATGGTCGATCGACTGCAGTACGACGCACTCGCACAGTTGTTGACATTGGTGCAGTTGCGCAGCATGACGTTGAGCGATCAAGCACGGCACGAGCGTGACCAGCAGTCGATGCAGGTGTTGTGGCAGATGGTGAGCAAGCAGGGTGAGGTAACAGCTGCGACGAATCGGCAGATTGGTGGCGAGCTGTGTGAGGTATTGGGACTGCGTGGGATGTGCATGATTCAGTTGCACAACGATGATGAGTTAATCGAGGTATGGCACACCGACGAAGCGATTTTCGAGGAGTGTGTGTCATCGGGGTATACCCAGATGGTGGAGGCGGTTTCATTGCAACAGATGCGTGCAATGACATATGAACAAGAGCAGTACATGGTATTGCCGACGGGTCAACAGCAAGCGGTGATTATTTTCGGCGATGTTGATCAAGAAGACACACAGCGCATTTTGATGATGTTTGCTGATATGGTCATGCGCTTTGTACCCAAAGAATCGGTGAGATAGGTACTTGGGTAGTAATCCGTATGCTGTGGATGAATAGAGCGAGCGAATGAGCGATACCACGACATGGGGAAAAGCATATATGCAGGTGCTCCTTGGGCAGCCCGACAGTACGTCGGTGCGTGCCCTTGTGCCTTTGTCGTTGAGTAGTGAACAGAGTCGTTCGGGGGCTCCCACCTTGCGGCAGATGATTGATCAGGCGCCGCGGATCTTGGTGGTGGGACCCGCCGGGTCAGGCAAGAGCACGGCATTGCGCCAGTTAGCTCTGCAGCTTGCTGAAGCCAAGAGCAAAGAGGCGCGCAGTGGGCGGGGCAAACAGCCAATTCCATTGCCGTTGTATGTTGATATGGCTCAGTACGAGGGTTCACTCGAGCAGACGATTGCTAGCATGTATCGTTGTGGTAAACCACCTGCTTGGGGGGAATTTGCCAGTCAGGGGTTGTTGTTTTTGGTGGATGGGCTTGAGCGATTGCCGAGTGAATCGCAGCTGAGCGTGCTTTCGCAGTTGGCGGCCACCATGAGCACGCTGGGCACACAAGCACGCTGGGTGTTGTCGTGTCGTAGCGAAGCGTTGCCGTTGTTTCGGCCGTGGTTTAGCGGAGCCGAGGTGCGGGCCATCCGCCCTATTGCTCCTCGCGATGTAGTGACGTTGGTGCGGCAACGGTGTGGCGATTCATGGGCCAATCATCTCGAACAGGATGATGCGGCTTTGGCGATGGCCAGTCGCCCACGCTGGTTGACGGCGTTGACTGACGTACTTGCGACGCAAAACGGTGCCGCGCCCAGCTTGCGTGGGCAGATGTTGTATGCCTGGTTTGCGCGGGTGGCTGCGTTGGTGGGAGCCGATGCGTCTACAGTGATTACTGCACTGTGTGAGATGCACACGACGGTGAACAGTCAATCCGATGGGTGGATGTTGCCAGACATTGTGGCGCGATATTTGTCCGATGCACTCAAAAGTGCGGTGCTTGCACAGCAACTCGTTGGTGCACCAGCGACGCAGGCCAAGGTACAGGCGCTACAAGCGGCTGTCACCATGGGCGTGCTACGGTTTGACTTTGAACAACAAGCGCTCGGGTATGCGTTTGAGTTGGCACGTTCGGTCGTGATTGGGCACTATTGGCTGTCGCAGGATGTGCAACAGTGGACGCTGGGGCAGGTGACTGCTGACGAAAGTGCGTTGAGTGTGGCCATTGACATGGCACCAGATCGCGTGGTGGTGTTGCGACGTTTGTTTGATTTGGGCATGGTGCGCCAAAGTGTGAAGGCCCTGCTCCAGACGGTTGATGCCGATCAAGTGGGTGCCATGTTGAGCAAGTCGGGCGTCAAACAGGTGACGACGGTCATGCAAGTAGCCGAGATTTTGCACGAGGCCGGTGCCCCACAACTTGCCCGCCAACAGCTTGAACGATTGCAGAGCAGTAACCCCGAAGACCGGACTGTGGTGCGCCGGATTGCCGAACTCGCCGCCGAAATGCATGATTGGCCGGCTGCGGTCCAAGCCTACGAATTGGTGTGTCGTCTTGATCCACACGACTTGCTGAGTCGTGAGCGGCTGGGTGTGGTGTATGGGGAATTGGGCTCATTTGACGCGGCAGCACAGTCATTGACGACGCTATTGGATGTGTACCGCCGCCAAGGGGCACAGGTGGCCAAGCAACTCGGTTTGGTCTATGTCAAGCAGATGAACTACCCACGCGCGCTGGAAATGTTTGATCAGGCCCTGCGCGATGTCAGTGATGATGCTGATGTGTACCGAGCCAAAAGCACCGTATTGGAGGCATTGAATCGCTACGACGAAGCCAGCCAAGTGCTGTTGGATGCCACACAGCGTATGGGCGAAGATGCTTCGTTGCTGGCAGCACTCGGGCGTGTCAAATTGGCACAGGGTGATGTGAAATCCGCCAAAACCTACTTGAGCCAGGCCATTGACATGGATGGTACTGATGCACTGAGCCATGCAACGCTGGGTCGTGTATACCTCGAAATTGACGATAGTGAGGCGGCAAGTTTAGCTTTGAGCCAAGCCGTACGACTGCAGCCCGACAACGATGAGCTGTACGTCTATCTAGGTACGGCGTACGAACGCCAAAATGACCTGGATGCGGCAATCGTGGCCTTGCGGCGGGCCGTGCAACTTCGCCCTGCATCCAGCAAGGCTCCGCGCATGTTGGCACAGTTGCTTGAGCGCCGTGGTGATGGTGATGAAGCTCTGCAGGTGATTCGCACGGCACTGAAACACATCAAAGACGACGATCAACTCTATGCTGATTTGGCAGGGCTGCTATGGCAACGTGGCGAGCACGACACGGCGTTGACGACCTATCGTAAGGCAGTCACGCTGGCGCCGCATCAGACACAGCATATCTATGCCATGGCCAAATCATTGAGCGAACTCGGGCGATATCGTGAGGCTATTGAGGCCTACAATCAGGCCTTGGGTTTGGCCGGTGATAATCCCGATATTGTGGTCGATGCAGTGCAGGTCTATGAACAACAGGGCTTGCATCACCAAGCCGAAAACATCATCGATCGCGCGCTGGTGCAGAGTGACGATGTGCGATTGTTGCAGGCTGCGGCTGGCTTCGCATTGCGCCGTGGTCATGTCCCCAAAGCGCGCTCATATTTGGCCAAAGCTCTGCGGCAGGATCGCCACAATGACACGACGTGGTATCACGTGGCATGTGTGCATTTGGCTGAATCGCTGTGGTCACTGGCGTTGTTTGCGTTGCAACGCGTCAAAGATCAGTATGCACCGCATATTTTGGCAGTGACGGCCCAAGCTCGAGCTGGGTTGGGCATGATTGACGGCGCCATTGCCGCCTTTGAAAACGCGCTCAAGTATGACGGCAACATGGTTTCGACGCGGGTGGCATATAGCAAGGCGTTGGCACAATTTGGGCGCTACGAGCCAGCCTACGAGCAGAGCTTGCTGGCGTACCAAAGCCTGCCGAGTGATGTCGACACCTTGGTGCAGTTGGCCACCATGGCCCTCAAGACCCAACGCCCCAACGAGGCACTGGAATACATTGATGAGGCATACCAGATTGCACCGCGCCGAATTGACGTGTTGTGTCAGCGCAGTCAGATTTTGTGTGTCCAGCGGACATACGACGAGGCGTTGGTACTAGCACGGCAAGCATTGGACATTGATGGGCAATCTGTGGCTGCATTGGTGGCTACTGCGACTGCCTTGCAAGGGCTGAATCGGCAGCGTGAAGCATTGGTCTACTATCAGCAAGCCTTGGAGCTTGATGCAAACAACGAACAGGTGTTGGCGGGTATCCGTGATGTATCGTTGCAACTCAACGAAATCACCGGTGCTGCTGACGCAGCCCAGCGACTGGTGTCGATGTACCCCAAGTCAGCGCAGCATCATTTGCGCTTGGGTGAGGTATTGGTGGCACTCAATGTGCCTGAGGCTGCGCTGATTGAATTGCAACAAGCGATTGATCTCGATCGCATGCAGCCGCAAGCCAAGCAGTATGGAGCAGAGCAGACGTTGTCGGCACAGGCCTATGCTCGCATGAGCGCCGCATATGCCAAGAGTGCACGTTGGTCCGAAGCTCGCGAGTGTGCAGAGTCGGCCATCCAACGTGCCCCTGATTGTGCCGATCATCATGCGTTGTTGGGTGACGCATTGTTAGGGCTCGGCCAGCGCATTGCCGCTATCGACGCATACCGCAAGGCGGTTGAATATCGCCCCGACAACGCCCAGTGGCAGTATTTGTTGGGGTATTTGCTCCAGCAGAGCGGCGCTGACCGTGAAGCTGTGACGGTCTTGCAGAACGTGGTAGCGTTGACCGATCGGGCCGAGCACTATCACACGTTGGGATTGGCACATTTGGCAGTGGGCGACAGCAAACAGGCCATTCGCATGTTTAGCAAGGCCATTCAAAAGCGACCTGATGCGCACCATTGGCGCGCAGATTTGGCGGATGTGCATGCTTCCCGGGGATGGTATGCCGAGGCCATTGCCGAGATTGACCAAGCGTTACAGGATGCCGGCGACCATCCGGTGTTGTGGCGTAAGCGCGCCGAGTTGCACTATCGCAACCAACACATTGAAGCGGCAGCCGATGATATTGTCGAGGCACTGCGTCGTGATGCAAATGACGGCAAGGCGCTGACGCTGATGTCCAAAATCATGCAACGCAAAGGCATGCCAGAGCGGGCGCTTGAGGCGGCTGAACGTGCAGTACAACTGCATGGTAATGATGCGCAGGCCCGCTACCAGCTTGCCACCCTGTTGCGTGCGGCGAAGCGGCATGGTGAGGCCATTCCACACTTAATTGTGGCGTTGCGTCTACGTGATCAAGAATCGCAGTGGTGGGTTGATTTGGCCGAAAGCTACGATGCCGTGCGAGACCACGTCAATGCGTCTCGGTGCATGCAACGGGCCGTCGAAATCGAGCCGAGTGATCTGCAACTGGCCTATCGCCTCGGTGAATTGTTGTTGCAGGCCGGTGAATACGCAGCTGCAGAATCGGAGTTGCGCCGCATCATGATTACCAAGCCCACGCATGCAGCCGCCATTGCGTGCCTGGCCGAGGTCATGATGGCCCAACAACAGCCCGATGAAGCCCTGTCATTGGCACGGCGAGCGGTTGATCTCGATGCTGGCCATGGCGATCACTGGCGTGTACTGGCGCATGTTCTGCGTGAGAGTAATCGCTATGACGAAGCCCTCGAGGCAGCACGCACTGCCTACGAACTCGATAACCAACATGCCCCATCCGCCCTCACATATGGCGTACTGCTGATGGACTTCGGTGATATCGCTGAGGCGGTACAGGTCTTGTCTGCTGCCGTGAAAGCCGATGATAGTCAGCCCATTTATCATTGGTGCCAGGGCATGGCCTTGCGCAAACAAGTGCCACTGGCCATGGATATCGAAGAATTTACAGAAGTGACACCCGAACAACAGGTCGCGTTGAATGGCGCACTCAAGGCATTTGATCGGGCGTTGATGCTCGAGGGCGATAATCCACGGGTCATTTTCGAACGCGGCATCGTCTTGCAGTTGTTGGGTCGTCACTATGAAGCCGTATCGTCGTTTGATGCGGCTGTGATTTTGTATGGCGAAGTACACCCACGCCCGATTATCGGTGATGCGGCAGCAGCCAGTGTGCTCGACAAAAATGATCTGTCGGCACACATTCGTCAACGGCGCATGCTGTCGTTGTTTGTGCTCAAACGCTACGCCGAAGCGCAGGACGACATTCGGTATGTGCTGGCAATTGTGCCACTGTCTGTGCATGATTTGTATTTGTCGGGTCGCGTGGCTCTAGCCCTCGAAGAGTACGCCGTGGCGACGTCAGCATTGGCCAGTGCTGCCGCCAATAGTCCAGGTAATGCCACCATTCAGATGTGGTATGGCATGGCGCTGATGAAGGTGGGGCAAATTCCACAGGCTATTGGCGCACTTGAGCTCGCCAACGACCTGACGCCCAACAACGGTGCCATCAATGCCATGTTGCGTGATGTGTACATCCAAGACAATCGTTTTGATCGGGCGATGAGTGCCGCGCAACGGGCGACACGCTACGATCCTGGTAATGCCTACAACCACTTTGCGTTGGGGCAGTTGCTCTATCGTACGCGTCGCGATTCGGATGCTCGCCATTCGATTATCAATGCCTTGACGCTCAAAAACGACGAGTTGGAATGGCACATGTTGCTCGGTGACATCTGTGTACGTATGGGCATGTACGACAATGCGCGCAGCGCGTATCTGAGTGCCAAAACCATCAATCCCAATGCCACAGCGCCACATTTTGCGATTGCACAATTGCTGGTACTCCAAGGGCGCATTCAAGACGCAATTAGCAACCTCGAACAGGCGCTGTTGTTGAATCCCACAAACGCAGAATGGCACCATCGTCTGGGTACCCTCTATGAGCAAATCAACGATGTTCCCAAAGCCCGCGAAGCCTTTCAGCGTGCGGTCGAGTATGGCGGCAACAAACCGAAGTACTACTCATCGTATGCCCACTATGTAGAGATGAGCTCGGACAAGGATGTCGATGAGGGACCGGTCGAAACCGTGGCCATTGCGCCCGAGCCTGAAGTCGTGCAGCCCAAGAAGCCAGATCCGTTGGTCTCTAAAACGGGGAAATTCGACGATGAGCGCATGATGTACTTGGCGATGGGCGATGTGCTGTTCGAGCAGGGGTCATACCAGAGTGCACTCGAAAACTACGAGAATTCGCTCAAAATCGACTATGCCAACGCCGAGGCACTATGGCGGCTTGGTCGTGTCAAACAGGTACTCGGTCGCAATACTGATGCACGTGTGGCCTACGAGGAAGCGATACGCTATGACGGTCGTTGTGTGCCGGCGCTGGTGGGGTTGGCACAACTTGCTGCCGCCAATTCACAATACGAAGTGGCGATATCGTTGTTGCGTTCAGCCTGTGACGAAGACCCCGCAAATAGCGAGCATCAGATTTTCTTGGCAGAAATGTACTGGGCCAATAAACAGATGCAGTCAAGTGAGCGGCTGGTGGTCGAAATCCAACATCGGGTGTCACTGCAACCGGCAATCATGCATCGCTATGCCGAAATCGCCTACAAAAATCGTCGCTACCAGTTGACGATTTGGGCTGCTGAAATCGCCATCAAGGGCGATCGCCAGGCATCCTATTATGTGACGTTGGCCCGAGCTCATCGTGATAACGGTGATATGTCACGAGCTATTGCCGCCTTCCGACGTGCCATTGAAATAGATCCAGCGTTACGCGATATCCGCACTGAGTTGTCCAAGATTGTGCCATTGTGGCATGGTCGTGGCAAGCCTCAAGATTAGTGATACGTGCTGATGGTGTGCATCAGCGATAGGGTGATGAGGAGCACATATGGAGCAGCGCAGACAACCCAAAGAATTTGCTACCGTGCCTGCGCTGGACGTGTCGTTGCGTGTGGCGACACCACTAGCGGTTACCGCGAATAACCCCGATGATCGTCTGCCCGACATGTTGCCGTTTGCTCTGATATGTGATGCATGTGAGCGAGCGATTGCTGCAGGGAATCACAAAGTGGCTTGGCGAGCCGCTCAATCGTTGTTGCGTAGAGCTCCAGAATCATTGGTGACGAGTTTTATTCTGGGTCAAGCCTTGGTGGCAGGTAAACAAGCGGCACTGGCGATACCGTATTTTCAACTCATCTTGAAACGCAACCCCACTGATGCCCGGGCCTGGTACGGCCTGACGCATGCCCTACAGGCGTGTGCTCAGACACAGCCAGCAAAAGTTACTTGGCAACGTGCGGTCTTGAATCAACCCCTTGGTGCTAATGGCCTCCCCAGTGAAGATGCAGCTGGTATGGCCGTGGCACGTGGAGTATTGTTGTTGAAGCGCGGTATGCCAGAATTGGCATCGGTGGAATTGCTAAACACAATGCGCACGAGTGCGCCACGACCCGAATTACACCTCTACTACATCGAGTCCTTACGCCAGTCGGGGCGGCTCGACGAAGCCATGCGCTTGATCTCGCACTTTGATGTCGAGCTTGAGCCGTCGTTGCCGGTGTTGTGGCTCCGTGCGGTGCTCAGCGATAGTGACGATGTGCGGCAAGTCACACGCGCCAGCATCCAAGACATGGATCCAGATGGGCGCTATGCGCAGACGTTTTTTGCACCGAATCCCCCTCCTTGGCCAGCATGGGATGGCCCAGAGTTGAGTTGGGACCAAGATTTGGTGGCATTGAGTGCGTATTTGGTCGAGGCCTTAGATGCTCTGCCCACCACCGTAGTGGCACAGCGTAAACACGCTGATGTGGCACTCACTACTTCCCCAGCGCCCGCAGTACCCCCTGTGACTCCTATCGATATTCGTGATGGGCAGGTGCACATGGTGTTGGCACATCGTCAAGCGTTGGTGCGGCGCTTCGGGCATGATGCGTGGCAACGTATTGATGCGGCGTTGCGGCAACTACAGCTGGTCTTACAACGCAACGGGTTGACGGTGGTGTCGGGGTACATTGATGATCCCGTGCACCTGCAACTCGGTGACGTTCGTATTGTGCAAGCGGTACCTGCTGAGGCCATGGCAGTGCGGGATTTGGTTCGTTCGTTTTCACAACAACTCAAACCCCATGCGGCTGAGTTGACCACACTGCTCCTGATCGGCGGAGATGATTGTATTCCGTTTCATCGCCTGCAAAATCCCATCCCAGATGATGAACGTACGCTGTTGTCAGACAGCCCGTATGCCTGTGATGATGCCGGGTACCTGATTCCACAACGGATTGTGGCACGCCTCCCCGAAGGTGAAGGTGCCAGCCCCGAGTTGTTGCTGCAGTTGCTCGAGCGTATGACCACCTATCATACCCAGGCCCATCATCAGGGGCAGCTCGGATTCGACGTATCGGCGTGGCTGCGGATTCGTAGCGTGCCCGGTGATCGTTTCGCGCGTGGGATTGCGGCCGAGGTCTGGCAAGAGCCGTCGCGGGTCGTGCTCCAAAACTTGCACCCCGAAGCACAGCTCCTGCATTCTCCACCGGTGACGAGTGAGTCGTTGTCGGTACGCATGTTGGCAGGCCGTGAAGTGTTGTATTTGAATCTCCATGGTGCGGCGGGGATGGCGCATTTTTATGGCCAGCCACAGGATACGTGGGGGGCTGCTACGGCTTTGCCGATTGCCCTGACCCCCCAACACATGACACGCCAAGTCGCCGAAGGCACCATTGTGATTAGTGAGGCCTGCTACGGGGCTGAATTGCAGGGACGTACCCCCGACAATTCTATTGCGCTCCAAGCGCTGTATCAGGGGGCGCGGGCCTTTGTAGGGGCCACGGTCAATGCGTACGGCAGTGCCGTGTTGCCGCTCCTCGGCGCAGATTTGTTGTTTGAACGATTGACATATCACCTTGCCAACGGCATGCCTATCGGGTTGGCGTTGTACACGGCACGTCTTGAGTTTGCCCAAATCATGTTCGAACGCCAGGGCTTCCTCGATGACGTCGATATCAAAACACTGATTGAGTTTATTTTGTTGGGTGACCCATGGGCTACGCTCAAAGGGCAAACAGCTCAGCCGTCGATTCGGCATACAACGCAGACTGGGAGCTTTACGGTGGTGGCAGTTGAACGGGTGCCCAAAATGGTGCGGCGTATGCTGCTCAACGAAACTGATGTGTCGCCGCATATGCTTCGTCGTGCCAAAGAAGTCATCCAGAAGTATTTACCCATGGAGTCGTCATTGCGCATGTCAATTATGGCGACGACGAACCCGTACTATCAGTCAAAAGGGGTCTATCGCCCCGATGTGCGGTTTAGCTCCAAAGCATTGTTGTACACTAGCGACGGGAATTTTGTGCCACGCAATGTGCATGTCACCATGCACAACGACACATTGACCAAAACAGTACTCAGCCGTTAGCACGGAGCTCAGCTGCCAGGCCTGTCAAGCGCGCCTGTGCACCGGGAATGATGTCGTGGGTGGTTTGGTGTCTGTAGCCCGCACTTGAGTGCGCCATTGGCGTGCGTACCGGTGTGGGCCGCAGTGTGCTGGGGTCGACCAATAGAGGCGGTGTTACGTCCCACAGTGGCGGCCGTTGGATGGGTGGTGTGTCCCAGCCAAAATGTTGGGCAAGGGTCTGGGCATATGCGGCCGCAGAATGAGGTAGGGTGTGCTGTGTAATCGTAAATTCACGCGCATTACGGGCCAACGCTGCACGCAGTTCAGGGTGGCGATAGAGCAAGTACGCACTATGGCTGAGCATGTCGCGTTCCCCAGCGCCTATGGGGATGTGTACCGCCGCCGCAGTGGGGATTTCGAGGAATGAGCCGCTCGCCGAAATCAACGTCGGCTTGGCAGCAGCTAGCAGGCGTAACAGGCTCGCCGATGTTTCGCCGGCCGTAGGATGCCGCAAATTGATACAAATATCTGCTGCTGCCACATAGGCGTTGAATTGTGCGGCAGATACATACCCCGTCACATGGACGGCACCCGCCGTGTTGGTGCGACGCACAAGGTTGGGCAGCGAGACCGCTTCTGATACACTCCCCACAATAATGTAGTGCGCATTGACACCAGCTTGGCGCAGTGTGCGGATGGCTCGGAGCACATGATCAACGCGTTTGTAGGGGTTGACATGTCCAAACGACGCCAAAATGAAGGCATCTTCACCTAAGCCAAGGTGCTGGCGGATGACGTGATTGTCTGCTTCATCGAGGATGGGCACCCCCATTGGTACGGCTACACTTGTCAATGTGGGGCGTAGCGCACGCACCGCATCTGCCACATAATGACTATGCCCAATGACGAGTTGGGCAGTCTCGATGACGGGTTGACACAACGGCATGTCAAAGACGCTTTCGTCGAATACTGCACGCAGCATTCGCTGTG
>VFQS010002789.1_pt1 | contig 13930 bp, 11 predicted proteins | sample 3512361 | NCBI WGS metagenome assembly VFQS01 (sample SAMN10412375, study PRJNA504923) | tailings metagenome | isolation source: Relicate 1 Philex TSF3 active mining | place: Philippines
ATTTTGAATTTCTTTAGCGGCAATTTTCGCAAGTGGGTGTGGTTCGTAATAAAAAGGAAAGGTGAATTTTTTAGGTAATATAATTCCTGAAATATCTTCTGAAAAATTATGGAAATACTTATTCATATATTCGGTAGGATTTACTTAAGGAAAAATTTAATTAGTCTATTTTATACTTAATTCCAATAAAAAATCTTATTCCTTGAAGGGATGTGTAATTGTATGTTGGATCAAATGTATAATTATTTGGATTATTTACAGGATCGTTTACATATTTATCAAAAGGGTCAAAAGGTCTAATAATTACATCTTTTGGTATAAAGTTTAATAAATTTTTTAGTCCCGTATTTAAAATGATTTTTTTGAAAGAATAGGTGTGTTGAATATTTATGATAGCAAATAAGGTTGAATATTCTGGTCGATAATCATTTGGTAATATTGGTAGTCTCATTGGTCCGTTCCAATTTCCCGTAAGATCTAAACTATGTTTATTCAATATGTATGTAATAGCAAATGTTCCAGAATATTTTGGTGCACGGAATTGGGTTTGTTTTATATTTTCTGAAACAGAATATACATCCATAATTGTTGCACCTAGATTAATATTTATTTGTTCTATTAAGTTGTAGTTTAAACTAATTGAAAATCCTTTTGATACAGCAAATCCATCTAGGTTTCGATATCTAATTTCATCTGGATTTGATATGAAATCACCTAAAATTTTATTGCTGAAATAAGTATAAAATAATGATGTTTCTATCGTTAATGGTGATTTAAATAAACTATCATTAAAAGTATGATGTAGTGTATGGTTGAATGATTTTTCCGGGTTTAAATTTTCTTCAATAATTGTTTTTCTAGCACCAGATAAAGCAGCATGGTCTTCTGTAAATAAGTTAACAACTCGAAAGCCAGTACCATAATTATATCTTAAGGATTGTTTTGTTTTAATTTTTATTTTTAATCCAAGTCTAGGTGAATGAATATGTTTATGTACTTGTTCATAATCATATCTGTATCCAGTTAATAGGGATATTTTAGAATTAAGAGATAAAGTGTATTGACTAAATAGACCTGGTAATTTTGTTATTGCAGGTTTGTTTGTATTGTTTAATATATCTAATGTAGATATTGAATTATCATCATAATTTATTTGTTTATAACTTAAACCATAAAGAAGATTACTTCTTTCGTTAAATGTTTTATTGTCATAAATTTGAAAAAAAAATGTACTTTGATTTGCATTGTAGGCTGTGAGACCGTAAAAGGAATTTTGCTTGTGGTGATTAAATGATGCTTGGAGCATAATTTTTTTACTTTTTATTAATTGATGCTTCATAATTAGCTCAATTCTTTTGGTTTTAATTTGTTCACCATAGATACTGTCGCTTCCAGCCCATTGTTCATTCCAATTCGTTTGTCCTCCCCAACGATTTTCAATCAAACCTCTAATTCCAAATTCACTAGGAGCTTTACCTAAGTGTTTGTATTGAATTTTTGAAAAAAGTGATGCTCTATTTTGAACGGGAATATCTGTAAAACCATCTTTGTTGTAATCAAATTTTTGGTTATAGTTAAAAACGTTTATTCCTCCAAGAATCGAAGTTTTTTCTTTTAATTTCAATTTATATCCAAAATCGGTATTATTCTCAAGCCAACTAGTAGTCATGTTATCGAAACTGAATTTTGGACTTTTGTTAGGGGTTTTAGTTATTACGTTTATTATACCTCCCATTGCGTCAGAGCCATATAAACTGGATGCTGGGCCTTTAATTATTTCAACCCTTTCTATCAAACTGGAAGGTATTCCGGATAAACCATAAACAGAAGATAAACCACTTACAATTGGCATACCGTCAATTAGAACTAAGGTGTAAGGTCCTTCCATTCCATTGATGTGAATATCTCCGGTATTACAAACATTACAATTTACTTGAGGTTGCACACCATTGATAATGGATAAACTCTCAAATAAAGAGGGGGTAGGGTTTTTTTGTAAATGAGTACATGAAATACTTTCAATCGGAATAATACTTTCCGATTTTTTGATTCCATTCATATTTCCAGAAATAACAATTTCTTTTAATTCTTTTTTGATAGAATCTTTGAAATTCTGACTAAATGAAAAATCACAAATAAAAAGGAATATTAGTAGATGTAATTTATTCATGAATTCATTTTCGACTAAAATGTATAGTTTGATAAACGATATAAATTTGAGATTTAAAGAAAAAAGCCACTTAAAAGTGGCTTATCTGATTTTATTTAGATTTTATACAAAGGATAATCTTTCATCATCGCGTTAACCTTTGTTCTTACATTTGCTAACACTTCTTCATTTCCGATATTTGAAAGAACTTGATCTATTAATTCGACAATAGTTTTAATCTCATTTTCTTTAACACCTCTTGTTGTAATTGCAGGAGTTCCGATTCTTATTCCTGAGGTAACAAATGGGCTTTCTGTATCGAAAGGGACCATATTTTTGTTAACAGTAATATCTGCTTTCACCAAATTGTTTTCACCATCTTTACCAGTAACACCTTTGTTTCTCAAGTCTAGTAACATACTGTGATTATCAGTACCACCAGAAACTATATTATATCCTAAATTAACGAATTCTTGTGCCATAATGGAGGCATTTTTCTTTACTTGCTCCATATAAGACTTGTATTCAGGTGTTAATGCTTCTCCAAATGCAACCGCTTTAGCAGCTATTACATGTTCTAAAGGACCTCCTTGAATTCCAGGAAAAACAGCAGCATCCAACAGTGCACCCATTGATTTAAGATTTCCATTGTTCCATTTTAAACCAAATGGATTATCAAAGTTATGACGCATCATAATGATACCTCCTCTTGGACCTCTCAATGTTTTGTGAGTTGTTGATGTAACTATATGACAATGTTCTAGTGGGTCATTCAATAAACCAGCAGCAATCATACCGGCAGGATGAGAAATATCGGCAAGCACCAAAGCGCCAATTTCATCAGCTACCTTTCTGATACGAGCATAATCCCAATCTCTAGAATATGCAGAAGCCCCACAAATAATCATTTTGGGTTGTTCTTTTCTTGCAGTTTCTTCCAACACATCATAATCAATCAATCCTGTTTCTTTAGAAACCCCATAGAAAAAAGGTTTATAAAGCTTACCAGAAAAATTAACTGGAGAGCCGTGTGTAAGGTGACCTCCATGAGATAGGTCAAAACCTAATATTTTATCACCAGGTTGAAGACACGCTAAAAAAACGGCAGCATTTGCTTGTGCACCTGAGTGAGGCTGAACATTTGCCCAAGTAGCATTAAACAGTTTACAAAGTCTGTCAATAGCTAATTGTTCTACTTTGTCAACTACTTCACAACCACCATAATATCTTTTTCCAGGTAAACCTTCAGCATATTTATTAGTAAGTACTGACCCCATTGCATTCATAACGTCTTCACTTACGAAATTCTCTGATGCAATTAATTCAACACCATGTAACTGTCTATTTTTTTCTTCCGAAATAAGGTCAAATACTACTTTGTCTTTATTCATTTTTTTTCGAGTTTTATTTTAATTTTTTTAGTCCTTTAAATTAGGGGTAAAATTCTTGACAAATATATAAAATCATACTATATCATTCTTTTAATTGAATATAAAGTATGGGAATACTCGTTCAATTCGTGGCTAAATATTCCTTTATCGTCAATTGTATCAATTTTAACTCTTCCGCTAGCGTGTATTATTTTTGTTTTGGAAATTAGGATACCAACATGAATTATCTTGCCAGATGAATTTGAGAAGAAAGCAACATCGCCCTTTTGTCTATCTTTAAAAAATGTTGGGTTTCCATATCGTTCCTGTTGAGATGCATCTCTAGGTATTTCAACCCCTTGATTTCTAAATACAATTTGAGTAAAACCTGAACAGTCAATGCCATAATTTGTTTTACCACCCCAAAGGTAAGGCGTATTCAAATAGGATTTGGCAAAAGAGATTAAGTTAGGAGTTGAGGGTTTATATTTACTAATAATTTCTACTTGACCAATTTTAAATTTTGAGGGTGAATTTTTATGTAAAAAGGCTCCCTTTGTGAGGTTCAAAGTACCAATATTGGTCTTGATTTGGCAGTTTGTTGTGATAGTTTGTTGATTTAAAAACCAATTATCAATTTCATTTTTATTCAAAAACTCGAGTTGTTTACTATCAACCCAACCTTGGTATTTATCAATATACGTTTCTATAAGTGACCAATTATCAATTTTTTCTAAAATGTTAATGATTTCACCGAATAGAATTTGACTTACCATTTCAGCAGTATCACTTTTGTTAGCTCTTAATGGTGCGATTGCAACTTTACAAATAGCTGAATCCATAAGTTAATTTGTTGGGAAAGCTCTGTGATCTAATAAATTTTTAATTTGTTGAAGATGTCTTTCGTTGTGATAAACAACAAAAAGGAGCGCATCTCCAAGTTTTAAACGTATAAATTTAGAAATTGAAATTGGAATTTTAACACGTTGAATATTAACTTTTTTTGCTTTTTCTATGATGTTTACTAATTCGATCTGTTTGTTTTCAAATTTTTTTAATTCGTCGTTATCAACTAATTCAGGGTGTAAAATTGGGTTGTAATTTTTAGGTGATTGAAATTTGCGTTTTATATTATTTGCAGCACCTAATTTCATTGATTTCCATGCAGACTTTCCTAGAGGCGATGAAATAAATTGGGATTTAGGTTCAGTAAATTTTGTGTTTTCAATTTTGTTCACAAAAACATTGTGATAGTAGTTTGCGTATTGGTTTAAATGAGCTAAGATTTCAATAATAGACCAGGATTGTGTAGTAGGTTTCCAAGATAATTGGTTTGATTTTAATGAAAAAAGTTTTCCTTGTAGAAAGTCCAAGTTTTTTTTAGAAATAGTGGAAATTTCGTTAAAAAGTTCTTCAGTTTTCATTTGATTGAATTTATAGATCAAAAATACAACCTTTGTTTGATATATTTGATTGATCACGGTAAATTAAATTATACCTTCAAATTCAAATTCAAATTTTGTTTTTGGTTTTTTCTGTAAATTGATTTTACCGTTCAATTGTTGCGTTAATGCTGTTATTAATTCGATACCAAGTGTGTTTTTCTTTTCGTTTTCAATCCAAATTCCGTTATCGCAATAAATTAATTGCAATTTTTTGTCAGCTCTTTTTTTGAAACTAATATCAATAATTAATTGTTTGTCATGTTTGTTAAAATGTTTAATTGAGTTTGAAATCAACTCGTTGAATATTAGTGCTAATGGTATGATTGGGTCAAGTTGTATGGAATTCATATCAAAATGAAAATTTGTTTTAATTTCACTGTTGTATTCATGCATATTTATAATTTCTGTACTTAAATCTTTAAAGTATTCTTCAATATTGATCTCGCTAAAAGATTCATTTTGATATATTTTTTCATGTATGGATGAAATTGCAATAATTCTGTTAATTGCTTCATTAAAACTTTGGTTTGTATCTTTATTTTCAATTTGATAGCTCTGTAATCTCAATAAACTGATAATAAGTTGAAGGTTGTTTTTTACTCGGTGGTGAATTTCTTTTAGTAAAATAGTTTTTTCTTCATTCTGTTTGTTAATTGTAATAAATTGGTTATAAATTTCTTGATTGATTAATTTGATTTTAAGTGAAGCTTTTTTGTTTGTTTCAATAGTTTGTTGAATAAAAAAAAGAAATACTAAAAAGGCAAAAAGTAAATTAAAACTGATTCCGAACTTATCGTAGAAATTTAGATCCCTAAAAAATATATTTTCAAAATTATAAGAAGTAAAGTAGAAATAATAGTAGCTCAGGCTTATAAAATGAATCAATGCAATAAAATAGCCATGTTTTTTATTTACACATCTAAATGTGAAAAAAATGTTGTTAATCATCCAAAGTCCTTCAATAATTGGAGGGTTTTTAGGAATTGTATATAATGCAATTTCTATAATTAAAGCATATGTATATGATCCAATAAGAGCGGGTCTTTTATATTCTCCTGTTTTGAGCGTGTAGAAATAAAACACAAAACTAAATAAGATTGCAAATAAAATAAGATTGCTTCTGTTGTAGTCAAAACTTATAAATTGGGTTATATAAAGAAAGATTAAAGCAATAAAAAGAAAAAATGAAAAATTAAGAGTGATTTTATAATTTGCTTCTTCAAACAAATCGTCAAATTTGTGTCTTGATAGCGGAAGAATAGATTTCAAAAAATTCATTTATAAACAGAGTTTCTTCAAAATTACATTTTTTCAATTTAAATCTTTTTTGTAGTGTACTTTTATTGAATTATCTTTGGCCTTCCTCATTCTGAGGTCTAATTTTAAATCTATTTTATGGAAACAATGATGGGAAACACTTTAGCAGAAAATTTAATTAATCTTGAAGATAAGTTCGGTGCTCATAATTATCATCCATTACCGGTTGTTTTAGCTAAAGGTAATGGTGTTTATGTTTGGGATGTTGAGGGAAAAAAATATTTTGATTTTTTATCAGCTTATTCTGCAGTTAACCAAGGTCATTGTCATCCTAAAATTATTGGTGCTATGATAGATCAAGCTCAAACATTAACATTGACTTCTAGGGCGTTTTACAACAATGTGCTTGGTGAATATGAAAAATATGTAACTTCTTATTTTGGATTTGATAAGGTTTTACCTATGAATACGGGTGCTGAAGCTGTGGAAACTGCAATTAAGCTTTGTAGAAAATGGGCTTATGAAAAAAAAGGATTACCTGAGAATCAAGCCCAAATTGTTGTTTGTGAGAATAATTTTCATGGAAGAACAACTACTATAGTATCTTTTTCAAATGATCCGGATGCACAGAATAATTTTGGCCCTTTTACACCTGGTTTTGTTAGAATACCTTATGATGATGTAATTGCACTTGAAGAAGTTTTAAAGTCTGGAAATATTGCTGGTTTTCTAGTTGAACCAATACAGGGTGAGGCAGGAGTTTATGTTCCAAGTGAGGATTTTTTAGCTAAAAGTAAAGCATTGTGTCAAAAGTATGGAGTGCTTTTTATAGCTGATGAAGTTCAAACGGGAATTGCTAGAACAGGAAGTTTGTTGGCTGTTTGTGGAAATTGTTCTTGCGAAAATAAGTGCGAAAAACAAGCATCTTATGTACAACCTGATATACTTATATTAGGAAAAGCATTATCAGGTGGTGTCTACCCTGTTTCTGCGGTTTTAGCTAATGATGAAATAATGATGGTTATTAAACCTGGTCAGCATGGTTCTACGTTTGGAGGTAATCCAATAGCTGCTAAAGTCGCTATGGCTGCACTTGATGTAGTAAGTGAAGAGCAACTGGCACTCAACGCACGCAGATTAGGCGATTTATTTAGATCAGAAATGAATAAAATCATAGCTAAATCAGATTTAATTGTCAAAGTTCGTGGTAAAGGTTTGTTAAATGCCATTATTGTAAATGATACCCCTGAAAGTTCAACTGCTTGGGATTTATGCGTTGCTTTAAAAAATAATGGGTTACTAGCAAAGCCAACTCATGGAAACATTATTCGTTTTGCACCACCGTTAGTTATGACTGAAAGTGAGCTACTAGAGTGTGTTGCTATCATTGAAAAAACAATATTAGAATTTAAAAAATAGGATTTTGAAGACAAAAATTAAATTTGGTACAGACGGTTGGAGAGCAATAATTGCTGAAGAATTTACAGTAGAAAATGTTGCTAGAGTAGCGAAAGCAACAGCAATATGGGTGAAACAAAAATTTGAAAAACCATCTATTGTAATTGGTCATGACTCTAGATTTGCAGGAGAACTTTTTGTGAATACCGCTGTTAAAATATTCTTGCAAGAAGGAATACACGTTAAGCTCGCTAAAGGTTTTGTTTCTACTCCGATGATATCTTTAGGTGCAAAGAATTATGATTGTTCATTAGGTGTTATTATTACTGCAAGTCACAACCCACCAGCATATAATGGATATAAGTTAAAAGCCAATTTCGGTGGTCCATTAGCACCTGAAGAAGTTCAAGAAATTGAAGATATTATTCCTGATGAGTTGATAGAAGATTACAATTTGATGTCAATAGATTCTGCTATTGAAAAAGGGAGTGTAATTATTGTAGATCTTGAAACAGATTATGTTAATCATATTGAAAAATGTTTTGACATGGCTGCGATTCGTAATTCTAAGTTAAATCTTGTATATGATGCAATGTATGGAGCGGGTCAAAATGTTATGAAACGAATATTACCAAATGTTCATTTGCTTCATTGTGAGTATAATCCATCCTTTTATGGCCAAGCACCTGAACCAATAGCAAAAAATTTAAAAGAATTAGAGTTATTTATAAAATCTAACGGTAGTATCGATTGTGGTTTAGCTACAGATGGAGATGCAGATCGTATTGGTTTGTATGATTCAAAAGGGGAGTTTGTTGATTCACATCATATTATATTGTTATTGATTCATTATTTGGTAAAACACAAAGGAATGACCGGAAAGGTTGTTACAGCATTCAGTGTTACACCAAGGGTTGAAAAAATAGCAGCTTTATATAATCTTGAACAACAAACGACTAAAGTTGGTTTTAAAGAAATTGCTTCTAAAATGGTTGTAGATGATGTGTTGTTAGGGGGGGAAGAATCAGGAGGGATAGCTGTTAAAGGTCATATTCCAGAAAGAGATGGGATTTGGATGGGATTGATAATTTGGGAGTATATGGCTAAATCTGGTAAGTCACTTGAGGAGCTTATTACTGAAGTCTACGGTTTAGTTGGAGAGTTTAAATTTGAAAGAAACGATCTTCATATTACAGAAGAGTTGAAACAAAAGATAATTGCTGGTTGTAAAGGAAATTCATTCACTTCTTTTGGAGATTATCAAGTAAAAGAAGTAAAAACAATCGATGGATGGAAATATTTTTTTGATGATGAAAGATGGATGATGATTCGTGCATCTGGAACAGAACCTGTTTTAAGAACTTATGCAGAGGCTCCTACATTGTCAGAAGTTAGAGATATCTTAATTGCAACTGAAAATACAATATGTAATTAATGGCTGGATCTACATTCGGTACACTTTTTAAATTAACTACTTTCGGGGAGTCTCATGGTGATTCAATTGGTGGAATCATTGAGGGATTCCCCGCTGGTTTTTTGATAGATTTTGATTTTATCCAAGCTGAGCTTGATAGAAGAAAACCTGGACAGTCCTCAATAGTTACCCAGAGAAAAGAGTCTGATAAAGTTGTTTTTCTTTCAGGTGTTTTTGAGGGGAAAACATTAGGAACACCAATTGCATTTTTAATTAAAAATGAAAATGTTAAATCTGTCGATTATGATCATTTGTCAGATGTATTTAGACCATCTCATGCGGATTATACTTATGAAAAAAAGTATGGTTTTAGGGATTGGCGTGGAGGAGGCCGTTCTAGCGCTAGAGAGACTGTGTCTAGAGTTGTTGCAGGAGCTTTTGCAAAATCGTTTTTAAAGTCTATTGGACTTGAAATTTTCGCCTTTGTTGATCAAGTAGGTTCTGTTTCTTTATCTAAAGAAGAAATAGCTAAAATTTCTAAAATTGAATTAGAAAATATCGTTCGATGTCCAGTTGAAGAACGAGCAAAGGAGATGGAAGATTTGATAAAACAGGTTAGAAAAGAAGGAGATACAATTGGAGGTTCTATTTATTGTAAATGTAAGGGAGTTCCTATTGGTTTAGGTGAACCTGTTTTTGATAAATTGAATGCTGTTTTAGGTCAAGCGATGTTTTCAATTAATGCTGTAAAAGGAGTAGAGTTTGGAATGGGGTTTGACTCTATTCATCAAAAGGGTAGTCAATTAAATGATCTTTTTAAAGAGGATTTTACTACTAAGACAAACAATAGTGGTGGTATTCAAGGAGGAATAAGTAATGGTATGCCTATTGAGTTTAGGGTTGCATTTAAACCGGTTGCTACCATAATGAGAGATCAATCGACTGTGAACGAAAACGGGGAATTGATTATACTGAAAGGAAAAGGAAGGCATGATCCATGTGTTGTTCCGCGTGCTGTTGTAATTGTTGAATCAATGGCAGCAATTGTTTTATTAGATTTTTATCTAAAGCAGAAAGCATATCAATAGATTAACATTTTTTCGTTAATATCTAATTTTAGTTGTTTTATTTAGTTTTTTTAAAGACTGTAACTTAGTTGTTCAATTGAATTGAATGATGTTTAGACAAAGTCTTATTATAATTAGTCTTCTTTTTCCCTTGATTCATTTAGCGCAGTCTAAAAAAGAGCAAATCAGGATTTTGACTCATAAGTTTGATAGTCTAAATGGTGTTGTTTCAGTTCGTGACAAGGAGGTTTCAATGTTGAAAAAAGAATTAGAGCAGTGTTACCTTCTTCATTCTGAGGATATGCAAAACCTCAATCAAAAAATATCACTTCTTGAAGCTGAATTGCATATTGAAAAAAAATCAAAAAAATCAAAATCTGATAATCAAAAAGTTAATAAGCAATTAAAAAATGAGCTTGTTTCAACTAAAAAGGTGTTAGATTCGTTAATGAAAACAGAATCCTATTTTAAAACTGGGAAATCAACGATTGTAAAAAAAGAAGGAAGGCCTAAAATTGAATTGGTTGATATTCAGGGTGGAACTTTTTTAATGGGGAGCCCAGAAACAGAAAAATCTAGGGGCACAGATGAAAATCAACACAAGGTAACATTAAGTGATTTTAGAATCAGTAAGTATGAAATTACATTTGAGATGTATGATGCTTATTGCGATTCTGTAGGATTAGAAAAACCAAATGATAATGGCTGGGGTAGAGGTAATAGACCTGTTATAAATGTTTCTTGGAGAGAAGCTTTTAATTTTGCTCAATGGATGGGGGGGAGGTTGCCTACTGAAGCAGAGTGGGAGTATGTGGCTAGGGCAAATGGTAAATATGCATTTGGAAAAACAAATTGTTTATCTTCTAAACAAGGAAATTTTGATGGAAGTTCAGAGTTAATGCGTTGCGGAGATGAAATTAAAAAATTAAAAACAATGCCTGTTGGTTCTTATGAACCGAATGCGTTTGGTGTACATGATCTATATGGCAATGTATATGAATGGTGTAGTGATTGGTACGGTGTTTATTCACTTGGTACAACTGTAGATCCAGAAGGGCCTGCAAGTGGAGGGAATCGTGTAAATAGAGGTGGTTGCTGGGCGAATTCAGCTTCAACATGTCGCGCAGCTTCTAGAGAGTCAAGTAGTATTGATTTTAAAGGTAATAGGATAGGTTTTAGGTTGGTTTTTCCAAAGTAAGCTTCAAATAAATTGTTTTAAATTATTGATTTATATTTTTTTAAATAATTTCTTTTAGTTTGCTTCATAATTAACAACTCTTTGTTAATTGTTTTTCATTAAATTACTTTACTCAATCTAAAGTATTGTATTAACTAATGAAGTTTATTTTTCTTTTTTTTAAAATGTTTTTCCACGAATAACAATTACTATCTTTGCAATAAATAATAATACTATGTTACAAAGAATTCAAACAGTTTATTGGGTTTTGTCATTAGTGTGTCTAGGTGTTTTGTTATCAGGATTAGACTTAATTGTTTTTCATAAAGATCAATTAACTTTTGATTTATCACTTTATTCTTTAAAACAAAGTGATCAAACGGGAAGAATTATTAAAGAAACTACGAATTATAATTTTGTATTAGTTTTAATTCTGCTATTACTTACACTTTACACTATTTTCCAATTTAAAAGTCTTAAGAAACAATTGAATTTAGCTAAATGGTTGATGTTTTTCAATTTATTCATTTCCATTATGATAATTTTCTTTTCGTATTCAGGGATGATTGTTAGTAGTCCATTAACTATCAAATTAAAGTTTTGGGTTGCTTTATTGTTAGTTAGTTTTGTTTTTTCAGTATTGGCTTATTTAGGAGTGAAAAAAGATAAGTCACTTTTAGACTCTGTTGATCGTATTCGTTAATTATGAATTTTTTATCTGTTGAAGGGCTCACCAAATCTTATGGTGATAAAATGTTATTCTCTGATGTAACATTTGGAATTGATCAAGGTCAGAAGGTAGCGTTAGTTGCTAAAAACGGTAGTGGAAAAACAACGTTATTGAAATGTTTAATGGATGCTGAACCATATGATTCTGGTCGAGTGGTTTATCGTAAAGATGTTTCAGTAGTTTTTATGCAGCAGGTAGATCAATTGCATCCTGATTCTACGATACTTGAGGCTGTATTTGATCATGATTTACCCGAAATTAAAGCGGTTAAAAAATACAATGAAGCCTTATTGACAGGTAATGAAGATTTGTTAAATGAAGTTTACCAAGAGTTGACTGATCTTAATGCTTGGGATATAGAAGTAAAAGTTTCTCAAATATTGTCTGTTTTAAAGTTAAACGATTCATCTTTAAAAGTTTCTCAATTATCAGGTGGTCAGAAGAAACGAGTAGCTTTGGCAAAGGTTTTAATTTCTGAAGCGGACTTTTTGATTTTGGATGAGCCAACAAACCATTTAGATTTAGACATGATTGAATGGTTGGAGGAATATTTGTCCAAATCTAATTCGACAATATTAATGGTTACGCATGATAGATACTTTCTTGAAGTTGTGTGTGATACTATTTTAGAATTGGCTGATCAAACCCTTTATAGATACAAAGGTAATTTCTCATATTTTCTTGAGAAAAAGGCAGAAAGACAAGAGCAGTTACAGTCAACAATAGATAAAGCTAGGAATACTTTTAAGAAGGAATTGGAATGGATAAGAAGACAACCGAAGGCTAGAGGTACAAAGCAAAAGGCCCGTGTTGAAAGTTTTCAAGATATTAAAAAGACTGCCTCTCAACGTATTCAAGAGGATGAGATGGATATTCCTGTAAAGATGGAGCGTCTTGGGACAAAAATTCTCGAAATGCATAAAGTTTCAAAGTCTTTTCCTGATAGATTGATTTTAAATCAACTTTCTTATGTTTTTAAAAGAAAAGAGAGGTTAGGTATTGTTGGGAATAATGGAACTGGTAAGTCAACATTTTTAAATATTATTCAGGGCTTAGAACCGGTTGATGCAGGTTCGGTGGTTGTGGGTGATACAGTTGTTTTTGGTTATTATAACCAGGAATTAATTCAGGTACCTGAGGATAAAAAGGTGATTGATGTTATACGGGATATAGCGGAGTACATTCCTTTAGAAAAAGGAAGGCAAATGTCAGCCGCTCAGTTTTTAGAAAAATTTCTTTTTCCTAGAGATATGCATTATCATTTTGTGCATAAATTAAGTGGTGGTGAGAAAAGACGGTTAAAATTGATGACGGTTTTGATGAAAAACCCGAATTTTTTGATACTCGATGAGCCAACGAATGACTTAGATATTTTTGTGATGAGTGTTCTTGAAGATTATCTTCGTTCATTTGAAGGTTGTCTTGTTGTGGTATCGCACGATCGTTATTTTATGGATAAAATGGTAGACCATCTATTTGTTTTTCAAGGACAAGGAAAGATTAAAGATTTGGTAGGTAATTATACAGAATATCGAAAAGATTTATTAAATACGGACAAGGAAACTAAATCAACAACGATCAAAGATTTACCTGTTGAAATTGTTATAGATAAGCCGAAAGAATCTGTTAAATCGGATAAACGTAAACTTTCCTACAAAGAAAAGTCTGAATTTGATAACTTGGAAAAGGAATTGTCTAAGTTAGAAGAAAAAAAAGAAGTTTTAACTCAAATTCTTTCAGATGTAACAAAATCAAATCAAGAGATTATGGATGCAGGAGTAGAATTATCAAAAGTTGTTTCTTCAATTGACGAAAAAACAGAGCGTTGGTTAGAATTATCTGAATTTATATAATAAAGGAGGTTAACCCACTAATGGTCGGAAGATTTTTCTTCCGACTTTTTTGTTTTTATTAACTTGTTCT
>VFQS010002792.1_pt1 | contig 13913 bp, 14 predicted proteins | sample 3512361 | NCBI WGS metagenome assembly VFQS01 (sample SAMN10412375, study PRJNA504923) | tailings metagenome | isolation source: Relicate 1 Philex TSF3 active mining | place: Philippines
AATCTTGCCTCCAACATCTCACGACTCTCACGCGTTTGCAGTACGCATCGCTGCAGGCTTCACTCGACTCTGGGAAGAAAAAGAGTGGTCTGATAGCCGTATGGCGCTAGAATATTTGTCACGAAGAAACATCGAGGTCAAGAATACCTGTCACTTCGTTCATGAATCTGATGATATACTTTGGTACCTTTGGGGCGTGTGCTCCATGTACTTTGGAAAGGCCATTGAACAGCTATGGCAAGTGTTTTACTGGAACTACAACAGTAAAGCAAAATCCGACCGATTAGGATTATTGTGGGCAGCACCATTGTATGCAACCGCGTGTAACGACATAGATCATGAAGCAGTATGGTCTAGCGAAGAACTCCACCTCATTCAAAAAGTACGAGACAAAACCAAAGATTTATGGAAACAACTTGACGAAGCTCTTATAGAAAACGCAAATGATAACTCGAATGATTTGCTAAATTCATACATCCCTCGTGCAGCAACCGATCCTGTTATTCTACCACCACATGAAGATAAACCAAAACACATCAAACTTGCATCACGATATCAAACGTTCGCTGGACCTGATCAGAAACCTTCCAACAAAAAGAAACAAACATAGAGATTTGTAGCTACAAATAACAATACAAAATCAACTTTCAAAATCTATTTGGTATATCATCTATGATGCAATACAAATGAGGTATGAAACAATTTTTTGGGGTAGAATTTGTAGCTACAAATAAATATACAAACTTTCATCGTGGCTTCTTTTTTTATCTGCAACAAAAACAAACCAGATGGACATCTTCACAGAAAGCCCACATCTCAAACTGGCAAAAGCTCAGTTCTACAAATATCCATATGGAAAAGTATATCCATCTAGAGACGAGGAGGTATGGCGACCATATATTGAATGTATTGATGCAAAATATGCAAACAAAAAGAGTTTACCGAAAGGAACGGTTTTTTACCACGGGAGTCTCTCCAATAAATTTTACTTTCATCCAAACTCAGTCAGATACTTTGGTCTAGACTTTGCAATAAGCGCATGGAAAACACCTGAGAAGTGGCGGAAGAAATACAAAGATTTGACAATGCCACCATACTCAAAGTGGATAGGATATGTGCATGTCTTCAAACTGAAGAAAGCACTTCCGTACCATTATATCGCAGAAACCGATTGTGTTGCGATGGATCATCCTAATACCGAAATATGCTCAAACAAGCCTTGTGTCCATCCACAAGTTGTATTCCATGAAGGCCCAATGCGTGATAATGATTTGATTGACATTGGTACCGAATTGACTATACCAAAGAATTTTGAGAGTGACTATATCCAGTACATTGGCTATCACAAGATAGATATTGTAAAGATGGTGATGTACCGTGTGGAATCTCCCCAAGATTGGAATTGCCAAACGGCTGTTCTTTCAAGCGAAAATGCAAATAAGGAGACATAACCAACTACTTGTATAGAAGATGCGTCCAATTGTACTTATCCCTGGCATCGGCGGTTCCGTCTTGGTGGATCGCACGCAGACACATAAACAGTTTCTTCACTGGCGGCTCCTCGACAATCGTTGGCTTAACCTTTATCCATACCATCCCTCCATTGTCAAGCGCTGGAAAAAAGACATGGGATATGATGTTGCGAAAGACCCTTTCAACGGAAAAATCATTGGATTCAAAAACTACAACCCAAATATCGGTGTTTATAACTTCGGAGGCACCCTTGGTGTGAAAGACGTAGTATCAGAGTTTCTACTACTTTCCCAAGAACACCAAGACACATTGGAATCACAATATCATTTCCGTTACTTCCATGCTCTATGTGAATACTTCTATGATCGTGACTACGATGACAACCTTTCCCTTATAGGGATGCCATACGATTTCCGTTTAGTACTTGATCCACAAATCCGCACCAAAGTGTTTCAAGAGTTTAAAGATACCCTTGAACAAACTGTCAACGAAAACGGCAAGGCAAGTGTCGTGGTAACACACAGCTTTGGCGGCCTGCTTTTGAAATGGTTTATGGGATGGAAATATATCGACCATGACTGGTTGAAGCGCCACATTTACAGATGGGTTTGTATCAGCTGCCCGTTTGGCGGAGCACCTTTGTCATTGCGCGCAGCCACAAGCGGGGACTACTATCTACCCATGTTCCACAAGGTGTTCAAAGACGAGCTAAATAAGAACAGCGCCATGATTGCATGCCTTCCCAATGAACTCGCCTACAACGCAAATCAGCCACTCATCGTCCTCAACAATGGAAGAAAAATCAGCATCCGAGACTATGGCGAACTTGCATCACGAGACCATCTTGTCGCATTCCAGATTTGGCGAGAATTGTTAGCACCACACTTGGACTTGCTACAAGAACACGTGCCCGTTATGACCCATATCGTAAGGAATGACCAAGTCGATACACCCGATCGATACTATGTCAAAAGTCTGAATGATTACCCTTACCAAATGGACTTTACAGCGGGTGATGGCGTAGTCACCAATGCTAGTCTACTAGCTTACAATAAAGTCTTAACGCAGTCTATGACTCGAGATATGATCGTACCCTTTGCCAATCATACCAGTCTTATTTCCGATAAGCGAGTGTTACACTTGATTGAACATTACGCAAAACAAATATGATAGTAGAAGTAGAGTGCATACCCCCAACAAGTATGCATATCCGCAAGATTCATGTCTATAGGCCTTATCGAATCATTGCACTTTGCAGCAAGGGATGTCAACAACGCGATTCACAACTCCCACAAATGATCAAGCACGCGATCGACGTATGCGACAACCAAAACGATACAGCCGCCGAATGTGCTGTGGCATGGGACGGGGTTGACGAATTGTACAGAGCTCTTATTCGCAAAGATGAAATGATGTTCCAAGATCCATTGGAAAAGCTATGCGAACAAGAACCCGATTTGGACGAATGCAAAATTTATGATATTTGATTCCTCAAGGATGACACATAGCGATTGTATATGATAAATAATCGATTCTTTACATTTCGATCTAGTGGAGGTTTACCGTCAACGGTAGGAACACTAAACGTATCTGTTAACATCTCGGTCAATGATGTACATTTGCATATGTCTTTTGGATATGAAACATCTTCATGGTTCACAATATTGTAACTGTCATGGCGAGAGGCAAACCGCAACATTTCTAATCCTTTTCGTTCCACGACTCTGTAAATTATACGATGAAGTGTGGCAATATGACATGAATATAGCATGTTGTTTTCGTATGTAATGCATTTTTCCTCATATAGGAAAATGTTACCTTTACGATGAAATTTGTAACTTAGAACAGCATGGTTCGTCATCAGTAAATACTGCAGGTTTGCATCATCAAGCTCCACTTGAGAAAAATCCCTAATCTGCCATGGTTCATTATGATGAACATAACCGTAACCACTCAAATGCATATCTTGTTTCAAGACCTACTATAAACCGTGTCTATGGGATCATTTTTTTTTACGGTAGTAGGAATGAAATATAATCATGCACACCTAATACATTGAAACTACATATTTCACCATCCAATGGCGATGCTACCCAGTACGATTTATATGGCAATATCACGAACTGGTTTGCTTGCAAACGAATCCCGACTGGTGTTACCACTTCAGGATCAGGCGATCCATCTTCTGTTAGAGGTACGTTTCCTAGCGTGACTAACAGATCGCATTCCGTCTGTGCTTGCATGAGCATGTATTTGTACCTGTTACGACTCCATGCTGGCGAGTTCTGTGTTGTCCATCGGGTAGTCTTGTTATATCGAAACCAAAGATCGTGAATCGTGTCGAGCGTAGGTACCCTATCTTGAACCACAATTGGCTGTTTTTCTCTCAATAAATCAAACTTGAAATGGTCCAGAGTAGATTGCAACACCACCAAATCAGTTGGAATTCTGTAATAATCATACAAGTATACACACAATATGATTGTGATTGCGATAATTAGTATCAGTCTCATCCTTTCAAGCCCCTTACCATTAGGTGTGGTTTTCTTTGATCTTTTGTGACGCAACAGATATATTTATGACATTAATGTAGCGTAATATATCATGAGCGAAGTTTCGAAACAACTTATTGGCATTTATGATGCTGTATCAAAAAGAGTGGCAGCTAATGATGCTGCTTTCATTAACAACAAGATGGCAAACAAAGCTCCACCTAACTACATATATGCTGTTTGGGTCAAGTTTGCGGATTATCTTGCACTTGTCCTTGGCATTATGTTGTTGATGTTTGTGTTTTATCTAGCCTACCGTTCCACAAAAAGCTCAATCACTACCACATCTCGACAAAGAACCTTCTCGACGAAACAGGATGGTGGTGGTAGTGTCTTACGTCGCATGACTGACTCTATAGGAAGTGTATTTGCACCCATCGGAAACAGCTTCAGTAGAATGAATCCCCTACGTGGCGATCCTCCGACCATCCCAAGACCCACCCTCGGGAGCGGACGATGTGATAACATACAATGGAGAGATGTCGGTGGGGACGGCAACAGTGGTCTTTGTGCCCGCACATACATCACACCTGCAACCTCTTGGGTCCTCGATGCAGATCGCATGGGAGAATTGAAAGTCATACCTGAAGACAAAGCCGAAGCAATACAGGGAAAGAATGGAGAAAATATGCAAATCTTCATTCCTTGGAAGGTGCAAGGTACTTTCTATGTTCCACAATGCAAAGATGCTTATTCCATTCGCAAGGACCATATGGGAAATGAACAACGCGTTCCCATGGGTCACTTACTCGAGGAACGCGGACTGAGCTGCAAACGTCGGGAACTTCCTTCCACTAGTTATGAAGTCCGTTACCGCCCGAAAGAATCGCGTCAGATCGATGCATGGGCTTCCGCAGATGATCCAAAATATTAACTACATATAGGGTTACATGTCTGAAGCAACGAAGTTTGATAGAGGTAGAATGGATGGCGTGTATGATATTGTAAGTCCTGGCGAAGTTTGCAGCTATGAAACCGCAAAAAAAATCGGCATTGCCGATCCAAACAACTTTTATCAATCACCATACCTCAAAGATGTCAAAAAGTTCAATCAAGAAAACGAGTCCGCAACCCGATCTCTGTGTTTCCCATCACGGGATGGTGCCAAAGCATATCAACACTGTGCCTTAGAACATGGCATCGGGTTTATACGGGATGAGGTAAAGCATGATGTATGTATTACTGTTTCATGTCCACCAGGATGGGTGGAGCGCAGGGGCGAATGCGTCAAACCATTAGAAGACTATGTCGTATCGAAACGTGCCCATTGCGATGAGAGATGGCATGACTGGTTCACCATTCCAAACTATCACATCGGTAATAAGATCGGGGGGAATTCAAACATGCCAGGTTATTGCTATGCGGAGTGCCCGTCCTATCATATTCCTGCGTATGGAAACGACCCTGTAGATGGTGAAAGTGCGGGAGCAAATGCCACTGACAAAATCGATGCATGTGCGAATAAAAATGACTACATGGGTGGTAAGTATTCGGGCACGTCTGATTACTGCCCTTTGGCATGGATCATGCGTTTATCAAGCACACCTGATACCCTAAAGTCTGCACTCCTTCAACAAATAGAGGAATTGAAAAAACAGGCAGGAGGCGAACAAAATTTGAACGAACATGCACAATACATACTCAATAACATTGATTACACTACACAGCAGATATACAAATCCATCAATACAGCGGTGGAAAATGTTGCCTACCAGAACAATGCCATGCAACAAGCATGCAAAAACACCGCCACGCAAGAACGTCTAAGCGATGCTTACCTTGTTTGTGATTCACTCAACAAAGACGAGGCGCGATTTGCCGACCGTTTTGCAACCACGTCCGATGCACCACAACTCGTGGATAAAAAGATGGCAGCATTGAAACAAGCGTGTAATGCTGTATTCTGTAACCAAAATGATGACAATGCTATGCTGATCAATAAAGAACCACTGTGCTTCCCACATGTGAGCAATGTGCTTGCCGAGGAAATTGTGGAACAAAGCGATGCTGACAGGGAAGAGGAAGAACTGAATCGCCCGCCACCTGTGGATACTACATCGAGTACAAGATACATTTCGAAAGCATTTATGACAGGCATGTACCTTGTATTGATTGTATTGTTACTGGTCTTGCTCGTCATCCTGATAAAAATAATGTGGAAATACGGTAAATGCATATTCTGGAAAATCTTTTCACGCACTCCTGTTGATTGTGAAGCATTAGAAGTCTTGAACACAGCAAAAGGAAAGTTCAAAGAGTATGTGTCCAAGCTGTCAGAAAAGCCAATTCCTTAACCTAAGCTCTTGATATGAAAGGACTTGCGATGATGCGGCGTGGTACCGTGGTCACGAATGGCTTGAATATGTTTCGCAGTCCCGTATCCCATATTTGTTTTTAAACCGTATACATGGTAATTTGTATTCTCTTCCAACAGACGCTCCACATACCGATCACGGTGCACCTTCGCCAAGATGGAGGCCGCTGCGATTGCTCTATCTCGATCATCTCCTTTTATCATAGTGGTGTATGTAATCGGCGTTTGTTCATCATCCCCACCTGGAGGCAAGTAAGATGTAAAATAAGTACCGTCCACATTGATATGGGTAAAAGGCTGCTTGCGATACACGATGTCCAATGCGCGATGCATCGCTTTCATGGTGGCCTGCAAAATATTGATGCGGTCTATTTCTTCCACCGAACCTTCACCAATTCCATAGGCAACGGCATGTTGACGTATGTATGCATCCAACTCCTCGCGTTTCTTCTTGGACAGTTTCTTAGAATCTTTGATCTCCAAGTAGCGGTCATCTGGCCATGAATTGGGGAGTATCACCGCTGCTGCAGCAACTGGCCCAAATATACATCCACGTGCAGCTTCATCACAACCAACTACGATTTTTTCAGCCATTCTTTGGGTTTTGGGTTTGATTGTCTTTGTGATATTCTACGTCTCATTTTTTTAAGTCGTGAAAGTAGCGTCAACCCATGTATACATCCACGATGGATACACCTACCGTTCTTCCTCCTGCCGACCGTATCATTGTGATTGGTGATGTCCATGGTGACGTGGGAAGAATCAACGAACTATTGTTTGCAATGAATATCATCAACAAGAATATGCAATGGATCGCCAATCCTCCAAACACGATCATAGTGCAGATGGGGGACCAGCTCGATTCTGCCAACCGCGTACCAATGCCCGAATCAGAGGCAAAGTGGGAAAAATTGGGCGACGTAGAAGTCGTGCGTTTTATGGATGAACTCGATACCATTGCACGACCACATGGAGGCCGCGTCATATCCTTGATAGGCAATCATGAATTGATGAATGTGATGGGCGACTTTTCATATGTTTCATCCAAAAGCATGGATGTCACTGGCAACCCTGAAATGCGGAAACGAATGTTTGCCCAAGGCGGCGACTTGGCCCACAAACTCTCCAAGAGGAATATCATACAAAAGATCGGTTCTCTCATCTTTGTACACGGCGGTATACTTCCTGAACATCTCAACGTTGTCGATAACCATCTCCACATGATCAATGAAGCCTTCCGCAAGTATCTTCGCAAACAACCCATGTCGCAGGCCGAAGCAGACGTAATAATCAAACTTGTACTAGATATGGACGGTTGCTTGTGGACACGCAAGTATATCGAACTACAGCAGCAACCAGAAACATTGAATGCCAAATTAGATGAAGTTTTGCAACGTACTCAATCATCCATGATCTTCACTGGTCATAATACTATCCAAGAAATCAGCACATTCCAAGGCAAACTCTGGTTCACCGACAGTGGTTTCTCCCGCGCATACGCCACAAAGCACTTTGAAGCCATGGATCTATACGATAACGGACGGACCATCAAAATCATACGTGTAAACAGTACTCCTAATTAGTTTCTAATTTGCTTTAGTTGAACCAATGCACCGACACGAATACTAACCATCATGATCACATACCCTATCACCGTCATCACAAAGGCCTTCGTCGCATTCCTCTGGAAAATCCATATCATGAAGTAGAGCGTTGTCATGGACAAGATCATACTTGTAACAATCGCATTTCGCCACCCAAAGAGGAATGGCAATAATGGTATTAAGCCAGCGACCGTGTATGAAATAAACATGACAAACGCATAAAAGGCAACCTGTTTTGTGGTGTACTCTTTTTTGGCAGTTCTGAGAAAATGTTCTTCCGCTAAGAATGCTCCAAACGACATACTTACCGCTTCCACCAGAATCAAAATCAAACCTGTTACGATAATGGCATTGCGACTAAATCCCGCCGACGCAACCCCGACGAGGACTCCCGTCGTCGATATCAGACTATCTTCCAATCCATACGTAAGATTACGTACAATGAACGGATCAGACATATATGGCAACATCGCTCTAAACAAAAGTGATATAAGGATATCTCACTACTGTTATCAGATAGACATCGTAAATGTATGAGGATATTCTTGATGCCTTTTTGAACAGTAAACAAGACATCGCCAAAAAGATTCTCGACCAGAGCCCAAAGAAGGTAGTATCTAACCCCGACCCTGGACCTAGTAAATTACCCTTTGAAGTAAGCAAAGTCCTTAAGAAAGTTGAAGAGTATCGTGTACATAAGGCAAAGAAAAGTAAGCGCGCAAAACAGGATGGAACCGAACTATGACATTGACGACGCCTTGTGGGAATGCATCAAAGTGTTTGGCGAAACGGTGGACGAAGTAGATATCAATCGACTTCAAGCATTCATTCATAAAATGGTGCCAACAGAGAGTGACCGCGCTATTCTCGACCGCATCGGTGACGTACGAAAGTATCGGAAGATCCTCGCTGAACTTAAGGCTATCCCATTGATCGCCCAAAGAACCCCAGAATGGTACGAATTGCGTAAACATCGCCTCACTGCCAGTGACACCGCTCAAGCAATGGGTGTCGGTAAGTTTGGCACTCGAGAACAACTCATCACCAAGAAAGCAACGGGGGAGTCTGGTGGATTCAACATTTTCTCCCCGCCACTGAAATGGGGCACAATGTTTGAAGCTATGGCATCTAGATGCTACGCACAACGCCATGGAGACATCGAGATCTTCGAATTTGGACTGTTGCCTCACCCAACGCTACAGTGCTACGGAGCATCACCTGACGGAATCACAGAACTTGGCATCATGATTGAGATCAAGTGTCCTTATAAGCGTAAAATTACAGGCGAAGTACCATCCTACTATGAGCTACAAATGCAAGGACAGCTTGCGGTATGTGGTTTACAAGAATGTGACTTCGTCGAATGTGATATGCAGGAATATTCTGATATGACAGACTATTTTGTGGCGATCGATTCCCACATACTCACAGACCACGGCGTTATTGCCGAATTCAGAAGCGTCGATGGCACAAGCATCACATATGAGTACAGCGATCCATACCTGAGTCCAGAAGAGGCCTATCGAAACGCAGAAAAAAAAGCATCGCAAGTACTCCGTCAAGACCCAGCGCGCAACTTATACAAGTTGCGACCATGGTCGTTGCGCTTCATGAGCGTCAGACGAGTCAAATTTGACAACGACCGTTGGACAAACCTCATTGCACCCGCAATTCAGGCCTTTTGGGATGCAGTTGAGAAACGAAGGCAACAACCTATCTCGACGATCTCCCCTTCCAAAAAACCAACTGAACTAGATATTCGCAGTTCTCCTTCCAAAAAACAAACCGTAGAATTTATCGACGATGACGACTAAGCAAGTAATCCCCTGAGAGCAATTTGTGCGTTCTTTTTGTTTACTTGATACATAACAACATAATGAGACTCTACAGGTTTCGATTTTTCCGCATCTGTCGTTGCATCACGCTTAGGAGCAAGACACGAACTCTCATTCGGGGATGTATGGCATCCACAAAGCAGAGAAGGATTGTCTGCACACTCTAAGAAGCAGTATTTCCGAATAACCTCTTTTTCCTTGAGTATATCAATGATCAATGATTGCAAATACTCGGTCTTTTTCTCGGCAGATGAGCGAATCGCCTCTGGTAGCAAGCGATGACGAATCGAACCTGAGTTTGCCTCGTATGCTGGGAACAACACAGCTACCTTGATCTTGACGTAGCCACCATCCTTGCTTTTAAAAACATTGTAAGGCTTCAAGTGATACTCATGTGCAGAGAACTGTACAGGAAGCACGCCACCACTGTCATTTTTGTAATACGGCACCTGACTGACTATGGCAAATACGGGCCCTTTCACTGGCTTACCGCCGATCTTTGCCTTGAACTTTTCCAGTATATCAAGCACGTAAGATTCTGTGTTCATGAGGTTGTTCTTTGCTTTGGCATTCAACTCAAAGCGAAACTCCCCTTCCTCCACTGGTATACTTTTCTGCTTCAAAGCTTTGAACGACTCAGCCAGTTCGTCCTCCTTCACATGAAACTGATAGCACCTCTTCGCCAAGAGGAGATTAAACTGATCACTCAGCAACGGGTCCCCTTGTTTCATATCCTCATCAAACATCGCATACCTCGCTGATGTGCCTGTTCGAACAGAGTCTAGCGCTTTCAACTGACCTGTTGAAGAAAATCCCGTGGGAGGTTGTGAAAACTGTTCCATCGGCTGTGCCCGTGGTAGCAAAAGAATCAAGAATAACGCAAGTGTCAACACAACACCTACTACTTTCAATGTCATCATGCCCAGATCACTTTTACCTCCACTTTTTGGCATCTTATCACTACATTCATAACAGAATTATTTTGTCAAAAATAATGGACGGGAGATGTATTCGACTATGCCCTCGGCGTAAATGTACCCAGTACACTCATGTTTCCATCAACTGTAACGTCTCCCTTCAACAATATGCCTCCCGAAGACCCATCTATTTCGATTTTGCCATCTGCATGTATCGTAATTCTTTGTTTTCCATTGGAACGTATGTAGATCGGTGCGCTGTGGTTTGCTACGATGTCTAAAGGACCGTTGCCATTATGTTCAATACGGGATATACCAGACGCACCTCCGTGACGTATGATTCTTGTGCCATAGGTACGGTGTACAGTGTCTCCCACCAACTCTACACATGATACCCCATCCGTTGTTCTACCCGCACCAACACGCATAGCAACAGTTTCGTCGGTTACACCACGACCAACATAAAGATTACCACGGATTGATCCATTTCCATTCACATCGATCGCATCCAATGGGTTGGCTAGGCCAATTCCAACTCGGCCCGATGGATCAATCGTCATGAAGTCATGATATGTATTGGCGGATAGTGCTCTTGAGAAGCTCAATCCTGATCTCCCGTCTGCACCTGATGTAAACATACGCATCTTATCACTGTCATACACTATACCTACACGATCAGCTGCATTATCTGAAAGCGTCCGTTCTACCATAGGGGATTTCGACTTGGAATTCTGAATGATACCATGCACCCGTACGGACCCTTCCACATCCAATGGATGCGCAGGATTGGCAGTCAATATCCCAAGTCCATTCTTATTCAGGCGCGCTATCTCCTTCCATGATACATTGTTGTCCTTCACACCCTTGACATCGCCTGCAAAGAATGCAATGAGCCCATCATGCATAGCTATACGAGACGCACCACGTGCATCATAATACTTATGCACACCATCTACTGAATAAGCACCTGCCAACATGTTCACTAAACCTTGACTGTCGCCAATTGATATAGTGAATGCGGAAGGATTGCCACTTTGATCATTCCTTGTTATCATGAATGTGCTGAAATTGCGCATAGATGATCCACCTTCAATGTGAAGTGGGGCACGTGGATATGGTGTACCAACACCAACGAATCCTTGACCTGTCACCCTCATTAACTCGCGAGATTCTGTTTCATCTACCGCTGCTGCAAATACGTGGCTCGATGAAGTCGATGCTACTTGATAACGAACGGTGTTTTTGTTCATGCCAAACCCAAAGAACTGTTGCTCATTGTTTGCGGCTTCCCACAGTACAATGTGTCTCTGTGTACGGGTATCATTTTCAAACTGAAGTTTCTTGTCTCCATGATTGGTGATTAACACCCTTCCATCTAGAATAATCGCCTTATTGGGAACAAGCGTCGTCAAGTAAGTATTTCCCTGTGCATCTGGTACACGTATACACTTCTCTGCATCACCACCACATACAGATAACGCTGTCGCCATCTTTGCGTTATCCACCATGAGTCCATTCGCTGCACTTAGCGGTTTGATGAAACGTATACCTCCTTGATGGGGTTCTATCATTCCTTCCATAGGATCTTTTTTGCCTGCAATCAGTCCCAACTGTTTCACTATGTCCTCTTGCTTCACTTTCACAGCCGCAATGTCCGCATCAAGTTGATTGAACCCCATATTCACTTGTTGGGACGTGTCTTCATTTGTTGCATTACTTTGATTCACTAGCTCACGTACGTTTTTAGTACGTTGATCTACCTCGCGTGTGATTGCTGCATCTGTCACTTTCTTATAAGTCTGCACATCATATGCAATATATGATACCACCCCTAGTAAACTAGCAATGATCAATACGATGATAAGAATGGTGATGCCTTCCATTCTTACTTACAACCTATCTTTATTCAACCAAAAAAATCCGTATCATACTCACCATCATCATCATGATCTTCATACTCCCGTGGAGGTTCTCGAATAGTACTATGGCCTCCACTCAGCACGATCACCTTGACATCCTTATTTTCGGGCTCAACTGGAGTTGTTGGCGCTACCTCCACCAACGGATGTGTAAACTCGGGAATTCCTTCTGGCTGTGGTTGTGCCTGAGGAGGTATCAATGGTTGTGCCTGGGGAGTTATTGCTGGTTGTACCTGGAGAGTTATCGCGGGTTGTGCCTGAGGAGTTATTGCTGGTTGTGCCTGAGTAGTTATTGCGGGGTGTACCTGAGGAGTCATTACTGGGTGTACCTGAGGAGTTATTGGTGCTTCTTGTGGTTGTTGCAAACCACTTGATGTGGCGGTTGCCTGAGGGACTGGTGCTAGAGCTGGTTGTGGAATCGGTGGCGGTTCACTCACAGTCTCACCTACGCTACCTCCACTATGTATGATATCGCAGTCTTGAACTGGCATGATGAGCGTATCATCATCCAACGCTGATGCAAACATCGCTTGTTGCTTACACTCTTCGGCCAACTGATCAGGGAATGGTGTTCCATAATAGTTGAGCCCCCCTCCTTGCACCACCGTCTCTTTTGCCTCCTCTTCTGGCTCTGCTTCAGCCACCTCCTCTTCAGCAATCACTGAAAGAGATTCTGTATCTGCATCTGCATTTTCATCTTCATTCTCATTGCCCTCCTCATCCGAATATTCCTCATCTTCGACATGGAAAGGATCACCGCTTAACCTCATCTGCAAGCCCATGCTCTCCAACTCCTGACTCAAAAGCTTGAATGCATACGGCGTCTCTATCACAGACATTTCCGAATGGCCACATCCCATACACTCGAAGGATCCATTTTCAAGAGAACTATATTTTCCCAATACACCACAATGTTTGCATACCGCCCACCTATACACATCCGCTTTCTCCATCATTGTTTCTTTCAGATATTGAGACATACCATGGGCAAGCACCACATCCTTCTCCATCTCACCAACACGCATACCACCATCCTTGCTCCTGCCTGATGTCGGTTGTCGTGTCAATTGATCCATGGGTGCGCCATCTTTAGGCTCTCCCTGACGCTTCCCCATGCCACGAGCATGCACCTTGTCCGCAACCATGTGCTTCAGTCTCATATAGAATGTTGGACCAATGAAAATTTCTGTGTTCATCATCGCACCCGTTCTACCATCATACATCACCTCATTTCCGTGTTTCTCAAAGCCCTTTGCATCCAGCTTATCGAACATTCCATCTAAGTCTAACGGCAAAAAT
>VFQS010002793.1_pt1 | contig 13912 bp, 10 predicted proteins | sample 3512361 | NCBI WGS metagenome assembly VFQS01 (sample SAMN10412375, study PRJNA504923) | tailings metagenome | isolation source: Relicate 1 Philex TSF3 active mining | place: Philippines
GAGTTCTACAAGGATCCGGAGGATGCAGTGTTCAAGGGGCTTGAGGAGTAGTGCCTACGCCGCCTTGCCTTTGCCCTGATTGGCCAGATCAACAATGGGATTTACTCCATTGAGTTGGGGCCGCAGTTCCGCTGGATCAACACCATCATCGGAAGCCTCAGATGCATTGCTTCGAAGGCGAGTTCAGAGTTTCAGTACATTACAGACAGGCAAGAAAGGATTAAACTAAAAAAATGGCTAAAGACCTGCTTGTTTTGTGTCAAATCTCTTGAATCCACATAGGCTGATGGCTTTGCGGTAGTGGGCGTCAAATCGATCCCATCGGAAACTGCGTGGGTCATATCTGCTCCTGGACCTGTCCACTGCACTATGAGTGGTTACCCTTGTGAGCGGAATGCCATAGGAAGCCTGCCAGAGTAATACCTGTGAAGCTAGGGAGGAATACTGCTCATCGGTGTAACCGGAATGGGAGTCGCTGTCTTCGCGGCCGTCCGAGGGAGAAGTTAGACTTACATGTAGGGCTACATTATTGATAGAGCCAACCGCACCTGGACGCACCCGCTGTGTCATATCGCCAAATGCAGACATGCCTGCTCCAAAAGCTCTATAATTATCTGGAACGAAACGATATCTGTCTCCATTTCGATCAATCATCATGTGGTAACTTGCTTGGTCTTCATCGCGAGGGTGGGGAGTCTGAAAGAATGCAATTGTCTCAGGAGTGCCGAGCACGGTTTCGTGTAACACAATAAGCAAAGGAGAAAAAGCGATAGATCTTCCCCAAGCATCTTTTTTCAGTCGCTTGCCGAAGTTTGTTGGATCAGCAGGTGTTTTCTTCTCACTCTGCATCGCCAATGCTGATTGGCATTGAAGAAGCTCCGTCTGTGATACGGGTCGCAGACTAGAAGTCTCCGGCTCCACTAGACGCGGTGGCTGATTGATTAGATCCGAATTATCTGTCCTCAAAAGAGAAGCATCCCGCTTGCCGCTCTGGGTATTCAGCTGGTCTTGTAGCTCAATAAGAGACTGGTTTGATTCTGGCTCTTTTTCCCATGGCAGCCTAAAGGATATGCTTGAGCATCCCTGCAGCAACAGGCAAACCATGATGAGAAAATAGTGGATGTGTTTCATGTTCTGCACCTTATTGTTTGCGATAATCCCAGAGCTTCCATGATCCACCTTCCTGCTTAAAAGTGTAAACCCAGTTATTGGTATTGCTTGAAGGTGTGCTGCCTTTTGGTGAATGTAAAACTGAGTCTTCGGTGACTGAGACAACAATTGATGGCATACTTTCAGATGGCGTGAAGCTGATGACATCATTAACCTTGGCAGTGCTGTATGTATAGTAACTGTTATTATTCTGCAGCCACTGAATGGATCCACCGGGCTTGGTTAGGTCGGTCCAAAGTGGGCCAGCAGCGACAAGTTGATCGGCAAGATTTGTGTCAAAGGGCGGTGCAAATATCTGTTGTTTGACAGTAAGCCATCGATCAATCAATGATCTTGCCTCGGATTGGCTGATTCCCGAAGTAGGTATCTCCTCTGGGGTATTTATTTCAGGCTCAGGCTGTGGAGGCTGCTTAGGGGTGGATTTTGGAGGATTAGCCTGTTCAGCTTGTAATGAAGCTGGCGTAGAAATCTGTTGTCTGGGGCCACGACTCATGATCAACCAAGTAAGAGTAATCACCAGTACTCCGGTGAGTACGCCAACCAGAGCAATCAAGCTACTTACGAGCCCATTGTTGGCTTGATTAGTTGTGTTACTTGAGATTGATGTCTGTGCCGGCTTAGGTTGACTAACAGAGATACTGGAAGCTTTGACTGGCGACTCTGAATAATACTGTCTACTCGAAGTGCCTTCGCTTGGATCTCTAAATGACTGCAGCTCATTGGTCAATTCAGTCTGGCTTAACGAAAGTGCTATGCCTCCTGACGCATCCAGGAATCCATTCAAGATTTCCTCAACTGCTACCAATACACTGGGGTGATAGACGCGGCTGATCTCCTGGATCAGGGCATCACGCTGGATCGAACCAGCCCCGGATCGCGCATAAGGTATCAAGGCCGCAAAGGTTTGCCTGCTCACCAGGTCTCGCAGTGGTGCTTGCAGATCAGGCAAGTTTGCGGCTAGATCAGCAACAGCTCCTTGGAGCGTTCCTGGCGAAGGCAGCGCTCCGCGATGGCGCTGGGCATATTCACCCAGTTCACTCCCTAGCCTTCTGAGATGGGCTCTGTCGGCACTGACCACGGCGATCTTTTGAAATTTGCTGACTTGCTGCTCGAAGTCTATGTTACGGTTTGATTTCAGGTTTCTTGCCCACACACCCTACCACAATCGGATAGACGCCCGATCCTGCGACATGTTAATAGTTAAGCACTGCTGGTGCTAGATTCTTTATGATTTTTTGGGAGCTCTTAAAGTAAAGGGTGAGTGGCCTAGACTGCTGGGGTAAGCATTTGTCGATCAACTCAAGGTCTTCGTATGGAGTTAAGATTTCAAGACCCTCTTTCTGGTCAGCCTATTGCCGTTCTGCATTCTGGCCAAAGAACCATCACGATTGGCAGGGCTTCTAGTTGCGATGTTGTGATACCACCAAAATATAGCTCGGTCTCAGGCTGCCATGCATTGATTAACTCCAAGCATGATTCTTTTGAAATAATGGATGGTGATGGAAGGAGGCCCTCGACAAACGGCTTATACATCAATGGGGTAAGGGAGTCTACTGGAGTCTGGCTATCGCTTAAGCCTGGCATGAATGTTTCACTGGGAAGGCCAGGACTTGCGAGTTCGATTACCTTGATTGTTGCGACTGAAGCGAGAAAATCTTTTTCTCCTGACGGTGGATCTACTGACAATCTAATGGAGCAGAGTATAGGTAGAGGTGGAGGGATGCCAAAACAAAGCTCGGCAACCTATTCTCGATGTTTGCCAAACACGATTAGCGAGGCGATGAGAATGCGCCTCGAGCGGATCGACAGCCACCTCAGTAACGGCTACGCACTTCATAAGGAGCTAGGTGTCTTCCCGGTCTTTATTGGAAATAATAGTCGCAAGCATTCGATCACAATCCTAGATAGTCCGGCGGGCTTCTCCTGGATTGCCTTCTTCTTTCCATTTGCCGTCTGTACTCAGATAAGAGAGTGGAGTTATTTCTATATGACCTTTGTTCTATTTACGATTGCTGCAGTGATCAATGTTATGACCAAGTATGATCCGAGTCCTGCCATCTCGATGGGAATTGCCGTTGTCTACGGAATGTATTATCCGTATTTCAGGCATATGGCATTGACAAGAGGCGTCAAGGAGATCTCGAGGGGGGTTTCCATCATTTTGGGAATCCTGCTGTCGGTCTTAGCTGTTGCTCCCAGCCTTGCCATTGAGTCGGGCTATTACTATTTTGGCATCTAATCTGGCTGATGCGTTATGGTTGTATGATTTCGTTGTAGCTCGGCTCAGTTTGCAAGATTTCCCTGCTCAAGGCAATTCTTGATCTCGATCTAGAAGATGTGCGCGCCCAATGTGATATGACGTTCTAGCGCTTAATCGCCAGCATGTATTGACTCCATAACTTTGCCGCCAACGATCCTGAAGACGAATCTGCTCGCCGATTATCATCATTGCCCATCCAGACTCCGGCAAGTACGCCGCTGCTGGGAGAATAGCCGATAAACCAAGCGTCCCTACCATTGTTGGTCGTACCTGTCTTGCCACGAGCATCCGCTATGGAACTGGCGTTGCGCCCTGTTCCTTCTTGAACAGCGCGGAGCAGCATGGCGTCCATTGCCTTGGCAATGGCAGGGGAAAGCAGTTGCTGCTTTTTCTGCGGCATGGGTGTGAAGACACCGTGTGGAGGGCATTGAGTCAGCGCCTGCTCAGATCCGCAGATGGTGAGATCGTAGATTCGATTGATGCCTTGCAATGCCACTGCGCGGCCACCATTGGCAACGACGGCATAAGCCTGCGCCATTTCGTAAAGCAGCGCTTCATTGCCTCCAAGCACCATGCTCGGATTAGGTTCTAGGCGTGTCGTGATTCCAAGCTTGCGAGCCGTGCGGATCACTGAATCAAAACCTACCCTGTTGGCCAGGTGCAGCGCGATTGGATTCTCAGATAGAGCCAGGCCTTGGCTCATTGATAGCGAAGAACTACCAGTGCGGCAGCCGACTTCCAGCTGAAAGATTCGCTCACAGGAGACTTGATCATCAGGGCGAGCTCCATCTTCCAAGGCCGCCAGAAATGTAAATAGCTTAAATGTTGACCCCGGCTGTCTTTGTGCCCGTATCCGATCGTAGCTTGTTTCGCCTCGCTCGGCCTTGTATCCATACTTCTTGCCACCTACGTAAGCCATGATTTCTCCTGTGCGAAAATTGAGCGCGATCAATGCTGCCTGATTGACCCCTATTGGTTCAGATTCGGTTTCGATAAAACGTTTGACAGTTGCTTCTCCAAGAGCCTGATGGGCAGGGTTAATAGTTGCGACTGCATAGTAATTGCCGCCCTCCCGTCTTTCGGAAAGATTGAGCGAATAGCGAGGCCCTGCAAGCTCTTCTAGGGCATAGTTGCCAAAAAATGGATAGCTCTTGTAGTTCGAATATTGGCAGATTGAAAGATCAACCTTCAGTGGATGCCTCACTGCATCCCGGTACTGCTCGCCGCTGATGAAACCTTCAGCCAGCATGCGACCAAGGACAAGGTTGCGGCGCAGTACTGGAGTCCATGTCGTTTCATCGGGCAATGGCTCAATGGCGACGCCGCGCTTGCGCTCTTTTTCTTCCCGTTCGGCTCTTAATTCTTCTGGTCTAGGTGCCAAGCAAACATTGTAGCCATTTGGGCTTGGCAGTAATCCCACTAAGTATGCAGACTCGGGAAGATTTAGATCACGAGCTGATTTGCGAAAGTAAAGCCTCGCACCCTGTTCAAATCCCCAGGTTCCCATTCCCAGGAAAGCTCGGTCAAGGTACATCTTGAGAATCTGGTTTTTCTCAAACTTCGTCTCTAATTGCCAGGAAACCGGTAGCTCGCGAATCTTGCGCGCAAATGTTTCAATCCTTGTCGGGAAGCGATCATTTAGATCGGGTTCTGGGATTCGTACCCAAGGCCACGGCGAATCGGGATTGCCAAGCTTCACCCAGGGGTAGTACATCCGCGCCACCTGCTGGGTGATTCCACTGCCGCCTCCGCTGCTTCTCACTATCGAGCGCAGCGTTCCGCCGATATCCAGCCCGCTGTTCCAGCCGAAGCGCGCATCCTCCGATGCCAGAAGAGCCTGGCGTAGATGCAGTGGGTAGTCCTGAAGGGATGGCAACGCTGTAGCAGCCCCCTCCTGCTCATCGACTCGTTGGCCTTGCTGGGTGGCGATTTTGACCGGACCGCCGATGAAGTCAACTCTCGAACCTCCGCTAACTGTGCTGAACAGCATCAGTCCGCTCACGACGACAGCTGAACCCACCAGGGAGGCCAGGCCAAACCCATGCACCACCTGCTCCCAGGCGCTGTGGGGGTGGTGATAGACCAGTCGTGGCGCACCGCGCAGGGGTGATCCCAGCTGCACCACATCCCCATCGCGCAGGGCGATCCGCCGGATTCGGCGGTCGCGCCAGAACACGCCATTCACCGATTCAAAGTCTTCCAGCACCCAATCGCGATCTTGGGGGCGCTCCTTCTCCACGAAGGCATGGACCCTGCTGACACCCTGTACGTCCGTTCTGAGCTCACAGGCGGGATCTCGCCCGATCCGCACTCTGCCGTCGTCGAGCTCGACACGAGCTGCTAGCTGCTCCCCCTGCCACAACTCCATCCAGCCGCGGCGATCATGAGCTCTTACCCAGATCTGCCGGAGCCAACGTCGCCGCTCCCGCCAGCTTGCGGATCTCAGATTCTGAAAATCCGTGGCAGCTTCCCGCACCAGCTGGCTGACCCGCTTCTGGCTTGGACGCTCCAGTCTTATGTCCGTTTTCCCGCTGACCTGCGGGTCGGCCTCTGAGGCTTGATCAGCCTCCACAGCAGTGTCGGCGGTACCAGGATCTGTAATCGTGGCCGGGTAGTGCTTGGCATAGGCTACTGGCTCAAGGATATGGACCCGGCGTTGAACCCACGGCGTGATCCATGGACGCCCTTCCGGCTCTGGGTGGCCCTCACCATCGGTCTGTTCGCCGTCAGGTCGGTCTCCCTGTCGACGGCATTCCTCTGGCCTGGCGCCATCCCGGGCTGGATCCTGCTTTCCATGGTGCTGATCGCCCTGATGCTCGCGGCCAAGGCCCTGCTCTTCCCGGGGCGCGTTGTTGCCTGGCGCGATGGCGAACCGGGCTTCTGGGCGGAGATCACCGACGACTGGCGCCAGAGATGGCAACGCTGGAGGCAGCGATGAGCCGCACCAACGCCGCCCAGCTGGTGCTCCGAAGCGATGCTGGCAAATCAGCAGTTCTGAGTTCCAGAACGCCGCTCACGATTGGCAGGGCAGCCAGCAACCTGCTCTGCATGCCCACCATGGAAGGCGTGGCGGATCACCATGCGGTGGTTCGCTGGTCTGTGCGCCATGGCTGGCTGATCTGCGACTGGGGCAGCCAGGAAGGCACGTACCTGGAGGGTCAGCGCATCCGCAACTGCCGGCCCCTGAGCGATGGCGATGAGATCCAGCTGGGCAAGCGCGGCCCGGTGCTGGTGTTCCGCATGGCCACGGCCAGCGCACAGGCCGCGCCGGAGCCTGCCATACCAAGGGCTGCAGGCGGCAGCCTCGAATTCGCGGGCCAGATGATCCCGATGCAGCAGATCAAATCTGTTCAGGTGCTCAGCAGGCCTCGCTTTCCAGCCAGCTTCAGCTGGTGGGCCCTGCTTTCTCTGGGGAGCCTTGTGCTGCTGCCCTGGCCGCTTGTCTTCTGGGCCGTGGAGCTGGTGGCCCTTGCCGGCTGGATCGTGCTCGGATCCCGGAAGGAGCATGTCTTGCAGGTGACCCTTCGGGATGGTATGGCCTACCGTCATGGCTTCGCCAATAAAGTCACCGCGCTCGGCCATCGCAACGGCATCCGCAAGGCGATCGGTCAACCCCCCTCAGTCTGACCCTGCTCACGATGGAATCCATGCTGCCCGACGGGGCCATCATTGAGTGCACCAACCTCTCCTCCCCGTTGGAGGTGCAGCGGCTGCTAGGGGCAGGAGGCCAAGGCGAGGTTTATAAGGTCACCTTTGCTGGGGAAGCCCTGGCAGCCAAGTGGTACTTCCCGAAGATTGTCAGACGCGATACAGGGCTCGCCGCTCGTCTGCGCGACAGCATCCGATCGTCCAGCCCCAGTCCGTCGTTTCTCTGGCCTATCAGTCTTCTCGAGCCATCCGAGCAGAGCTGTACCAAGCTCAATATCCCCTCCGGAAGTTTTGGCTATCTAATGGCTATCCGACCAACGGGTTATGTGGGAGCGATTGAGCACTCCGCAGCACGTGTTTCGATCACATTGCGCAGCATCGTGAGAGCCTGCTTTCAGCTGGCCGAGGCTTTTGATGCTTTACATAGCAAGGGCCTCTGCTACAAGGATATCTCTCTTGGTAATCTTTTCCTAAGACCAGAGACTGGTGATATTCTGATCTGTGACAATGATAACGTTGAGGAGATCGGAAAAAACAGGGGTTTGGCCGTGGGCACTCTTGGTTTTATGGCACCGGAGGTGCTTTTAGGCAAGACCAAGCCGTCTGCTGATAGCGATCTTTTCTCCATGGCTGTGCTGATGTTTCATCTTCTCACTCGCAGTGATCCGCTTAAGGGGGCGATGGAACTTTCGATTCGCTGCCTGGATGGGCCAGCTAAGCGCAAGCTCTACGGCGAGGATCCGGTATTCATCTTTGATCCAGACGATGAGCGCAATCGTCCTGATCCTGACGTGCATCGCGCTGCCGTGCTCACCTGGCCTATTTATCCGGAGTATCTGCAACGGCTTTTTCAGAAGACATTTGGACCAGGCATGCACAACCCACCTGTGCGAGTGCGCACCGGCCAGTGGTGCGAAGCGCTGGCGGCGTGCCTGGACAGTCGGCTCATCTGCCCCCACTGCGGCCAAGAGGTGTTCGTAGGTGCTGGACAGGAGGGCCAGTGCTGGGCATGTGGAAGCACGATTCAACCACCTGCCAGGCTGACCGCAGGAAAGGGAGCTGTGCTGGTCCAGGTGGATAACGAACTTCATCCCCACCACCTCAATCACCTGTCTACCGAACGCATCGATGCGCCGATCGGCAAAATTGAATCCCACCCCAGTGATTCACGTCTCCTTGGCCTAAAGAACCTTTCCTCCCAGGCCTGGACGGCGCGGTTTAGTAATGGCCAATCTGTGAGCGTGCCACCAGGGCAGCGCTGCAACTTGGCTCAAGCGACCGAGATCAAGACCCATCTCGGTGTCGTCGCTGTTGAGCGATGAAGTTACAGCCCTAAGTCTTCTGCAATTATTAACAATGGCATTTCCCGACGTCAAACTTGCCCGCCGACCACTGCACTTTATCTACCTCTGCGATTGTTCAGGCTCAATGCGCGGCAATAAGATGCAATCGCTGAACCAGGCGATTCGGCAGTCGCTTCCTGCCATGGCCGATGTTGCCCGCGACAATCCGGAGGCGCAAATGCTGGTGCGTGCTGTGAGCTTCTCCACTCGTGCGCGCTGGCATATTGCTGAGCCGACACCAGTGGAAGCGCTGGAACACGGTTGGCAGGATCTGGAAGCTGATGGCCTCACGGCCATGGGAGAGGCGCTGACGCTGGTTGCGCAGGCTTTACGAACCCCGCCGATGGAACAGCGGGCGTTGCCACCAGTGTTGGTGCTGATCTCTGATGGTGCACCAACGGATGACTACTACGGAGGTTTGCAGACACTCCTGCACGAGCCCTGGGCCCGTAAGGCTGTGCGCCTGGCAATCGCGATCGGTCATGACGCAAACCTTGAGGACCTCCAGAAATTCATCGGTCCTGCGCCAAGCACCGTTGACGCGGGAGAACACACGGCGATGAGACCCCTGCAGGCCAATGATGCGCGAACCCTGGCCCGCTACATCAAGTGGGCTTCCACCGCTGTAGTGAATGCCGCATCTCGCCCGGTGTCATCGATTGGCGGTGATCGAGCCTCCTCGACCACAAGCAACATACCCATGCCCGACCTGCCACCAACCCTGATCGATCCCACTGATCTCAGTCAAACTGTTTGGTGATCAAGTTGTGAGCAGCTGGATTGTTCCCGAGATCACGACCCGCACAGGTTCTTCCCACGCGCGGCGCGGTGTCGTGTGCCAGGACGCCAGTGGCAGGCATAGCCTGCAGGATCGCAGCGGTCAGCCTGTCCACCTGATGGCGGTGGCCGATGGGCACGGTGGCAAGCGCTACACCCATAGTGACGTGGGCAGCCGGCTCGCCTGTGAACTCTCCCTGAATCTTGTAGCCGAGCAGCTGGGCCAATGGAGCAGCGTGGAGCACGGTGCCAGGCAACGCTGGCAGGAGTGGTTGGAGGCCATCTTCCCAAAGACCTTGCATCAACGTTGGCTGGCGGCTGTCGAAACCCATTGGCGTCAGGAGGGCACTGAGACAGATGCTGGCGAGGACTCCTTCTCGCCGCTGGCCTACGGCACCACCATTGCTCTGGTGGTGATGACACCTGACTGGTGGGCCCATACCGGACTGGGTGACTGGGACCTGGTAAAAATCGGCGCAGATGGCGATGTGGAGCTGGTGAACGAGGAACAGGAGGAAGAGCAGACAGGGGGTGAAGCAACCTACAGCCTCTGCCTGAATAACGCCCCTCGCCATTTCGCGGCTCGCACCGGCGTGTATCCGATCACAGCGCAGCAGACTGCTTTCTCTCTGCTACTCAGCACTGATGGGGTGCGCAAATCCTGCAGCACCGATGCGGACTTCTTTGCGATTGCCCGGTATCTCTCTGAAGCCGAGCAACCTCGTCAGGGTGATGCTGCTGCTCAGTTCAATGCAGACCTGGATCGGATCAGCAGCCAGGGCAGCGGTGATGATGTGAGCGTGGCCATCGGCCGCTGGAGAATCATCCACCACCAGAAGCCACTCCTTCAAGGTGGAGGGCTACGTCGCCTTAACCACCGGCTGCAGCGCAGCCAGGCGGTGATCGTCCAGCCCCGCCAGCAGCAACCCGTACCTGGCTCAAGCGCTGCCAGACCAGTGGCGAGAAGCCAGGCTGATCCAAGCGGTGATCGGAACCGGGAAGCAGGGAGCGAGGAGCCGAAGATTCCTGACGGCTGGTGGAAACGGCGCGTCCCGTGGCCGGTCGTGGGGCTGGTGGTTCCTGCCGCAGCCTTGATCGGAGCGACTGCGGGCACGGCTTTCTTGGGCCTGGGTCCATTCACCCGCGGCAGCAGGGGCTTAGAACAGCCCAGTCCGGAGCTGGTGGCGGCTCTGGTTCAGCAGGCAGAAATGTTGTGCAAGCCGCGGAGCAGGCCTGGACAAAACCCAGACGGATCTACGAAAAGCCCAAGCCAAGATAAGGCCGAGAGGGAAGATGGGGGCGACAGTCCTAATTCAAAGTTCGTCCAAGCCGATTCATTTAATGAAGAACTCAGTGAATCAATATCCGCAAGCCTGGGAACTTACAGGAAAACATTCAAGCAACTAGCAATTGATGAGGCCACCCCTGATTCATTCCTAAACGCACCATCTAGATATCCCCTTGGAGCGCTAATTGCCTGGAGCTTTCGCCATCCGAACCTCGAACCATTGGAGGTCTCTCTGGCCAAGAAAGATGGCTTTGTGCACCGTGTTGAGTTTTGCCCTGAGCTGCGCGAAGCTTTGAGACAGCAGTGGCAAAGGATGGATTCGTTGATGCCCTTCAGAACATGAACGATCAAGCTCTATACCATATTGGCCTTCAGTTCAGGCAGTCCGTATTGGATGGGAAGTTGGCGGCTGAGCAGTATGGAGCGATTCTCCTCGATCTGTGCCATGATCGAGATGATCTCAAGCCGGCTTTGCTTGATATTAGCAAGAGAAGATCGTTTAAGGAGTTGCCACTCACTGGCACTCCGGCTCAAATGATACTGGCACGCGATGGCTTGGTCGGCGAACTGGAGGCACTCTATCTTCCAGAGATTGTCGCAGAGATGATGGACTTGATTGAGGGTATCCTTGGATTTGTCGAACTTCCGCCTGAGCAGTTGCTCGCGCAGAAGGATGTCGAAGATTTCGACGAAGTATGCTTCTTGGGTGCAACCGATGAGGTGCTGAGCTCATCGGCATCCTCTCCGGATGAGATTGACGAATATAACTTCCCGTCAGAGACCTACAGGCGGACGGTTCGTAGGTATATTGGCCGTGAAGATGATGAGTATCTATATGGCTACCCAGAGCAGATTGCAAAGGTGAGGCGCAATGAGCTTTCTCCGCTAGGTCAGATCTGTAGGACTCTTCTTTATCAGCTGCCACCATTCTCTCTGTTTCTTCTGGCAAGAATCTTTTGGGGAACACAGGCTGATCTTGCCAGCCTTGCGCAGACTCTGCATGCCTCTGATCTGGTTCTTGAGTATGTCAACTCGCTGCCATGGGCGCTGGTTTCCTTTGCGTCGATCACATTCTCTGCGGCAGCACTGCAGTCAGGGCGTTCAGAGAGAGCATTGTATAGGTTGGAGCCAGCTCTGGTGGCCTACTATATCCTGGTTTTTGCCATTTCGGCTTCATCTGTCGATTCTATCAGTAGTTATGCTCTTGAGATGATTGGGTTTCTCGCTTTGAGTTCTTTAGTTGCAAGAATCCTTATGATCCTTATGGCCATCATCCGGCAGAGGGCGTGAGCGGATATCTCCTTCCCTGCCCAAAGGATGTGCGAGGGTAATGGTTGCTACTATGAACTCAGAGACAGGGCCGTTGAGTGAATCAGCGCTTATGAACGCTTATCAGATCGGGGCAGAGCTGCGCAGCCATGTTCTGCGTGATCATCGCTATGGCCACTCGCTGGATACAAAGCGTCTGCAGGCCTTAATTGCTGATCTCTGCGGCCATGACCAAGAGCTGATGCCTCCCCTTCGTCACCTGGTTGCTTCTGGCAGCTTCGCCAGCGCTGTGGGTATGAATCCGCCGCTGGCGGGTGAGCTTCACCTGAAGATGCTCAGCGATGAACTCGCACAGGTGTTTGCTCCCACGCTCTGTACCCGCATTCAGCCGGTGCTGGCGGGATTGACAGGGGTGGCTGCGACATCCCCCGCTTCATTTCGGTCTGCGATCCATGAAGGAGCTGTCTCAGCGCCGGAGTTCAAACCAGCGGCTACTGGGCTGGCCAGCCCATCAGCAAGGGGTTCTGGGAATGCGTCGCTGATCGCCGTCCTGGCTTTTCTGAGTGGGGTGCTGATGATTACCCTTGCTGCGATAGGGCATTGGCTCTGGCAGCGTCAAAGCACGATGGCACCACTGGGCACTGGCTCCCGTAGTGCCCCTTCGCAGGAGAAACAGCGCATCAGCTCAGAACCGGTAGGCTCCCGCGAAATGCCTGCACCACCAGAGTTGCCTGCGGTAGTTCCTAGCCAGGTTCCCATGATGTCTGGGGCAGACCAAGCCCTGAACAGCATTAATGCTCTGTATAGCGCCCTGTCTGCGAAGGATTTTGAGACCTCAAATAAGTTCTATGGCAGCGGAGCCGCCGACCAGTTCAGCCCGGCCTTCTTTGATCAGTTCAAGAGGGTGACGGTTCAGAATCTGCAGGTCGTGAGCCGGACTGGATCCACCTTGAATCTGGAAGGCGAGGTCACCTTCGTCTGGCCTGATGGCTCTCTGCAATCTGAGACGCGCTCATTCAGCGTAGATACTGGAAGCGAACCGGCAATGATCACCGCAAGCGAGTTTGGGCGCGTGATCAGGCCCCGTCGATGAATAGTATATGACGATCCGTAACGGCTGAGCCCGCCTACACCCTTAAGTCGAATAAGGTAAGTATGATTATAGGTAATTGAAAATAAATACAGTGTTAAGTAAAGGCAATTAAGTTCTCAGCATATCTTGCTTCTGTTTGCTGCTTATCAGAAGGTATCAGCTATGTCCATCAAACTCTATCGTGCCGGCCTTTCCTTCAGGCAATCGATCCGTAGTGGGCAGATCGCGCCACATCAATATGGTGCAGTGCTTCAGGATATATGTGCTGATCAGCCAGGTCTCAAGCCAGCATTACTTGACCTCTCAGCTCGGCAAGTTTTCAGAGAGATCCCTATTACAGGTACTTCAGCTCAGAAGATGCTTGCAAAGGATCGGCTGCTTTCGGAGCTTAGGCCACTCTATCGCGATGAAGTTATTAATCAGCTGGTGGCCTTCATTGATGGTGTTCTTGATCTCGATATGCCACATCAGACTGCAAACAGTCAGTATGCTTCGGCTACGGGGGCACCATACACCGCTGATCACCAGATAGCCGATCATCGAAATCATAGTAGTTTCTATATTGACAATCCAAAACGATTGCTGGTGTTTGGCATCCTGTCATGGGGGCTATATCCTATTCTGTGGACTTATCGCCATTGGCGTCATTACAAGAGGATGTCCGCTGTATCGCCATCTAGTCTATCATCTCGCAGAAAAGACAGCAGAATCATCCCTTTCTGGAGTGCTTTCTTTTCAAACTTCTATATCGTGGGTGCTGCCAAGAGGATTCGGCTCAGGCTTGGCGAGCTGGGTCTCGATGATGATAATATCAGGCCTTGGCTTATATTCTGCTTCTACTCTCTGCTGCCGATGATCGGGATCCTCTTTCAGCCGACAGAGTCAATAGGGGTAAATGTTCTCGTCCTGGTATTTCAGATTTTCGTTCTATGCATGGCATCTCTTCAACCTGCCTATTTGCAAAGGCTTGCTAATGAGGTTACTCAACGGGAAGGTGTAGATAGGCTTCAGTATCGATCACTAAATGGATGGGACTGGTCGTTTCTTATTGCTGGAGCCATCAT
>VFQS010002795.1_pt1 | contig 13910 bp, 14 predicted proteins | sample 3512361 | NCBI WGS metagenome assembly VFQS01 (sample SAMN10412375, study PRJNA504923) | tailings metagenome | isolation source: Relicate 1 Philex TSF3 active mining | place: Philippines
TTTATCCGATATGCTAGAGCGTGAGGAAAGTTTAAAGAAAAAGTTTGGGGTTTAATTCAAACTTTCCTTACACTAAAGATGATTTGATTAGTATTTATTTACGATAATTTATCATCCAATTTATTCCAAATTTATCGGTAAATGCTCCGTAATAAGCACCGAAAAACATTTCTTGCATGGGCATTTCAATTTTACCGTCAACAGATAAAGTCTCAAAAAGACGATCGGCTTCTTCTCTTGTCGTAGGTTCCAAGTTGATATGCATGTTATTTCCTTGATTTAATGTGAATCCCATTTCTTTGGGTGCATCGGTTGCCATTAAAATGTGACCACCTAATATTGGAAGTTCAACATGTAAAATCATGCGTTTGATATTTTCCGAGATTGGTTGCTCTGGATTATCTGGTAAATCGCCAAAACGTTGCATACCGTTTGTAAATTCAGATTGAAAAGCATCACGGTAAAATAGCATTGCTTCTTCTGTTTTACCATCAAAATTTAGGTAGGTAGAAACCCTTGCTTGTTTTTCCATTTTTCATTATTTGTTAATTAGACTTCTTATTTCTTTTTCTACTTCTTCAGGTTTATCTGTTCCGATACGTATCACTTTATCACTTGAATGAAATCGAAGTTCGATAGCTTTAAATCCTGAAACATTATAAAGCCATCCTCCAGGGATGACGCGTATTCCCCAACCATACAACCAATTGTTTTTTACATTTTTAACTGATCTGATATCTGAAATCGGATATTTTTTGTTGATTAGTCCAATCCCCATTTTAAAGGAAACATATTGCTCACTAATGGTTATAGTAAGCCTGTAAACCAACAATAAAACAGCAGAGAGTATAAACGTTAAGAGAATTACAGGGGTAAAATCTGTATTCCCTAAATGATAATGTGTATAAAATTTTAAAAGCGATATAATAATTACAGGGATAAAGATGTAGAACATCAATTTTCCGTATTGGGTAAAATGTTTTGTTTCCATAAATTAAATTTAAGAAAAATTGGTTTTTAGTTGAAAAAAGAAAGTGTTTTTTTAAAATCAGATATCTTATCTAAAAAATTTTTTTTGAAACTATTATATTGTTATTGTTTAGTTTTAAGTATTGTTAATTAGTTAATTAAATTTAAGTGAGGATATTCTCATTATAAAATGAATACTCTTCTTTTTCCTTTTTTTAATTTTAGACTCTAAAATTATATAATGAAAGGATTTAATAAATTGCATAAAATTTCAGGTGTAATCTTATTTTTTTTAATCTTTTTGTTTTCTTTCAAATTAACTGCTCAATCTTCTCGAGTTGATTTAAATTTAAGTGAAAATGCAATTTTGTTTAAAGTGAGTGAGCCATTGAATTTATGGTTAGATTTTCTTAAGTCTGAAAATGCTAAACAAGCATCAAAATATTGGAATAAAATCGAAGTCGCACAATTTAGTGATTCTACTTATTTTCAATTGATGGATTCCTATTATTTTGAGGAAGGGAATTTAATCAAAACTTTAAATAGAGGTACAACAGTTTTAAGTATTACTCAAATTGATACACTTTACAAAATAACATCGATGTATCGAGTGGAAATTGACGATTCATTATCCGCGACACCATTTATCTTTAGTATATACGCAGGTATAGAACGGGAGAGTGGAAAGTTAAAATTATACAATCCATTTCCAATTAATCAAAAATTGTTGATGCAAGAGAAAGTATATAATAATGTGAAATATATTTTCCCTAAAAATCATCAGTTTAATAGAAAATTAGCAAGAAAACAGATGAAAATAATTACACTAGTAGAGAAAGAATTTCATGTTAAACTGAAAAAACCAACCTTTATTTTTACAAATAATCGTTCGGAAATTTATCGTTTGTTGGGGTATGAATTTCATTTTCAAGAAATAGGTGCAGATATTCCATTTGGAAAAGCATTTGTTTCTGATAATTATGTGTATACAAGTGGTACAGGTGAATTTTGTCCACACGAATTAATACATTTATTAATAAATCCCAAATGGACAACAGCTCATCTTTGGTTTATTGAAGGTTTTGCAACTTATTTTGGTGGATCAAGAGGAAAAACCTTGGATTGGCATTTGAATAATTTAAAAAAATATTATAAATCACATTTAAGAGAAGATTACACTAATTTATTAGATAAGAAGAATGTTGATGAAATGACTGATTATCGATATGTTGTTGGTGGTTTGTTTGTGAAAATGGCTTACGAAAAGGGTGGCGCAGAATTAGTTAAGAAATTAATGTCATACGAGGATACTGATACTGGATTTTATAAAGCTATTGAAATAGAACTGGGAATAAAGAAAGAGAATTTAAATCAATTCTTTCTAGAGTATTTTAATTGATGTTTTTAATTCTATTAATTAACTCTTCCATCTCTTCTTTTTTCTGTGAACCGATGAATAAACGGTTTCCGTTTTTATAAGTAAGTTGTAGCCCAAAGTCACCATAGGCTATATAAGCACGATTCTTTTTGGTTCCTTTAATTCCCCAACCCCAATATTCTTTCAGTAATTCAGCGTTGCGTGTTTCTAATTCTGCTACATCTTCCCAGTAGAAGATTTTTGGTTTCCAATGAAATGGAGAATATTGTACTTGAACATATTTATCAGTGTAATTGGTTTTTAACTTGAGTGAAAACATGAAAATACATAAGGCCGTCATGATAAGTGTAATAGTTAAAAACGGTAGAATATTTTTCCAATCCTCACTTAATGGTTTCATTTCTTGAAAGGAAGCAAAACAAGCGACAAAAGAGATTGGGATGATAGCAATCCAAACACCATTCGTTTTTTGTGTTTCAGTAAATTCCATAATATGATGCTTTCTATAAATATAATTAAAAGGATTTTATATATAAGAGTTATTGTAGTAAATAAAGAAATTGTTTACATATATTTTATACTGAACAATTCTACATTTTGTTTTTTATAGAAAACAAATTTGAAATTATTTATTTTGATAATCAATTATTTAAAACCCTTTGTCTTCCAATTTACACTGAAGTTTTAGTGGTGATATAATCTGTAATCTTTCAATCTTCTAACCTGTAATCTTAATTCCCCAAAGGTGTAAACACGGTATTTCATCGATCGTTAATTTGGGAATATCAATGATGAGTTGATTTTTTTCAAGTTTCCAATTTAGATGTATTTCAGTTCCTAAAAATTGAATAGATGTTGGTAAGTCAGAAAAGTATTCAAACGAAATTTGGCCTGTCCATTTGGAGAAAAATACAAAAAGTACATTTTCTTTTTGGGTAAAAAATAAGTGTTGATTATCCGATTTTACTTGTTTTGTAGAGTGAGGAACCGTTTCGTAAATTCCTTCTCCATTTACTCTTAACCAACGACCGATTTCAATCAAACGTTCTTGCATTACAACAGGGATGGTTCCGTCGGCGTTTGGACCGATATTCAATAGTAGATTTCCACCACGACTGACAATGTCCACTAATTCGTGAATGAGTTCTTTCGTTGTATTGTAATTGTTCCAGTTTTCGGCACGATTAAAACCATAAGAACCACCAATTCCACGACTTTCTTCCCAAGGATGATTATTTTGAACGTGTTCTGCATCATTGTATTCGCTGGAGTAATAGTCACCGTGATTCCCAGGCATTCCTTTGAAAAAACGATCGTTTACAACAACATCCTCTTTCACAGGGGATTCGTTATAAAGCCAAGTTAAAAAAGGTTTCGTTTCAGCATATTCTTCTTCCAAATCCCATTCGCCACCATCTGAAAAAATCAAAGAAGGTTTATAATTTTCAACGATTTCTTTTAATTCTGGTAGTAATGTTTCATCAACATATTTTGAAGGTGTAATTCCATATTTATCAATAATTTCCTTTGGAAGAAAATAGCCGCTTTCTGTACGATGGGTTGGTGTGCTTTCCCATTCAATGATGGAGTAGTAGAGCCCCATTTTTAATCCTTTAGAACGAACTGCTTCTGTAATTTCACCCACCAAATCTCGTTTTGGTCCTACATCCATCGCGTTCCATTGTTTTTTATGAGGATTTTTTGTTGGCCACAAACAATAGCCATCATGGTGTTTACTCGTTAATACTACATATTTAGCCCCTGCTTGTTGAAATAGCTCTGCATAAAAGTTGGCATCGAAAAGTTCTGCTTTGAAATTCGGTGCAAAATCTCGGTATTCGAAGTCTGCTCCATAGTTTTTTGTATGGAATTCTTTTCCGCCGTTTTGTTCGTTGTACATTACTCTTGCATAGTACCATTCTGCATACGAAGCATATCGTTCTTCTTTCAATTTTCTCCATGCGGGAACAGAATATACTCCCCAGTGAATAAAAATGCCAAATTTAGCTTGCTGAAACCAAGATGGGATAGGGCGAGAATCAATAGATCTCCAGGAAATCTTCTGCATACAAATTATAGTTTTGATTTACGAATAATAATTTATGGGGATTTTTAAAGATAATTTGAGCAAATTTATGTTTTTGTGACTATAATTAAATAATTAATTCACTCACAACTATATTTTTTAAAACCTTAAATAAAAATCAAAAAAAAATATAATTTTGTTTTGATAGCGAAAATTTGTAAACGAGTTATTCTTTTATAACATGTAAAAATAAATTTCAAACTCAATTTTTAAATAAGGAAATATGAAACTAATAATTTGTTTTTGTTTATTTTATATTAATTTTTTTTGTTCATTTTCTCAAGATAATGTATTTTATGTTAGAAATTTTGGTAGTAAAAAAAATATAGATGTACCAGGAAATAGTAAAGTAGAGGGGGAGAAGATTATTCAATGGTCAAAAAATGAAGGAGAAAATCAAAAATGGCAATTGATTAAAGCTGATGATAATAGTTATTATATAAAATCTATTTCTAGTGGTTTATTTTTAGATGTACCAGGAGGAAGTACTCAATCTGGAATTGAAGTAATTCAATGGAGTTTTCATGGAGGTGTTAATCAAAAATGGATATTTAAAGAGGAGTACGACAAAAAATATAAAATAATTTCTAAAGTTAGCGGAAAGCATCTTCAAATTAAATCAAATAGTGCTTCTGATGGTGATAAAATAATTCAGACGGATTTAACAAACGATGATTATTCACTATGGGAGTTTTTTGATGTTTCTAGAAAAAAAGCAAATAATTATGTTACAGGTACTGTTAATGATGTTGATGGAAACACTTATAAAACGGTAACAATCGGTACACAAACTTGGATGGCTGAGAATTTAAGAGTTTCCAAATATAATAACGGTACAAACATTTTAAACATAACAAACGATGACAAATGGTTAAATACCAAGTTAGGAGCATGTTGTTATTTCAAAAATGACCCTAAATATAATGCTGAACATGGTAAGTTATATAATTGGTATTCCTTGAATAAAATCTCTAATGGTAATAGAAATGTATGTCCATATGGTTGGCATGTACCAACTCAAAATGATTTTCAAATCTTAAGTGATTTTTCAAAAGTAAATACAAATGATAATCTTTTTAAATTGGTATCTGATCATGCTATTTTAAATGGTAAGGCAAGTGGTATGCGTGGTGGTCCAGGTTCATTTATAGATTTAGATTATAGTGGCCATTGGTGGACTTCTACTGAGTCAGATATGAATGGAGCCTTTGTTTTTGATGTTGGCTTTAATTCTAATTTAGATTCAGGGGTTTACGATTATTTTCCAAAAGATTGGGGGCTTTCAGTTAGATGTCTTAAAGATTGAAATAAGTATCAGCTTTGAAAATGAATTTTAGTGGATTTGAAATAGATCTATTTTTTGTTCTTTTTTATTTATATCAAGTTCCACTTCCAAATTAATAAAAAAATCGAATTTATCACCTTGAAAACAAGAAGGAATTAGTCTATTGTCTAATGAAGTCCAATCGGGAGTGTAGTGCATATTATTTACTTGTTTAGCATCCATTTTTGTAAAAATACATCGTAGGTTCTAATAAATGTTCCGTTTTCATCTGATTCTTGGTAAATCATTTCTTTTTCTAGTAAAGAATCAACACAACGTTTAACAGCAGATGCATTTGAGAATTTATATTTTGTTAAAAATTCTTTTCCAGTGAGTTGATAAACCTTTTCTTCTTTTGAGATTGCTTTAAGTACATTCCATTGTTGAGGAGAAAGTAGATTTCTATATTGGTAGAAAAAAACTTCTTGGTCTTTTAATATTTTATAACATACTTGTATAATGTCGTTGTGTTTAATTTTGCGTTTTCCTGTGGCATATAATCGGTTACAAACCATTTGTACGAAGTAGGTGTGTTTATTTGTCCATTCTAGAATAAAATCAATGTCTTCATCTTGAATGGTTCGGTTGTTTTTATGGAAGTGGTATTTTATAAAAGTGTGGTATTTATCCGTTGGAATAAAGTCTAAATATTCAACTTGGGCACTAGCATAAAAAGGACGTTTACTATTCCCGAAAATTTCCGTAAGTATGTGTTTTTTGCTTCCACTGAAAATGAAACGGAGATTTTTAACTTCTTGAATGATGGTTCTTAATAAGGCTTCTGTGTTTTTTTCTGGGTATTCATTAATCTGTTGAAATTCGTCAAAAGCAATGATGATCGGGATGTTTTGTTGTTCTAAAAATAGCAGTAATTGTTGGATGGTTTTCGGGATTTCATTTTGTTTTAAAGCGTCAAATGAAATGGATGGTTCTCCTGTCAGAGCGTCAAATTGTATGAGTGGACGCAATTGTTTGATGTTGTTTAAAAATCGTTTTCCAATGGATTCTTTATTAGGAAATTTTTTAGAGATTTCATTGGCGAGTTGATTAGTGAAATCATTTAAATTTTGACTTGCAAATAAGTCTATGAATAGACAATGATATCCGAAATTTTCTTCTAAATTTTGAAATAAATGCTTAATTAATCCTGTTTTTCCAATTCTTCTAATAGAAATTAAGGTTGTGTTGAGTTCGTTTTTTATGTTGTTTATAAGAGATTCTATATTGTGTTCCCGATCACAGAAATATTCTTTTCCTTGATAAGTGTTCATTATAAATGGGTTTTTATCTGTTTCGTGTTGCATGATAGTTGTATTTAGTACACATTTTGTATTATACATTTTGTATTATACATTTTGTATTATACATTTTGTATAACAAATGTACGTTTTTTATCAAAGGTGAATAAATCTTTTTGTCATTTTTTATCGTATTTTGTTTGTTGAATTAGTGTTTTTTATATTTGGTTTAATAGTTTAATTCTCAAATGTTTTTTAATTTTAGGTTATAATTAAATTATTTCGTTTGATGAAAATTTTATATTTAACTATCAGTTCATTGTTTGTTTTTTCAGCTACATTCGGACAAGAAGCTGTGTTAACTGCTGGAGGAACAGCATCAAACACTTACGGATCTGTAAGTTATTCTATTGGGCAGATAGCTTATCAAAGTGTTTCGAATACTTCAGGTGCTGTTAATCAAGGAGTACAGCAACCTTATGTCATTTCAACCTTACGATTAGAAGAAACTGATTATAACTTATCCTTGAGTGCATATCCAAATCCAACGACTGAACATTTGATACTTCGTGTTGGAAATTTCAACCAAGAGAAATTGAGTTATAAAATGTTTGATGTTGAAGGTGGAATAATTAAAGAAGGTGTTATTGTAGAAGATGAGAGTGTTTTGTTAATGAGAGGTTTACCAGTAGCAACTTATTTCGTGGAAGTACACCGCGATGGAAAAAAAGTACAAATATTTAAAATTTTAAAAAATCAATAATTATGAAAAGAATTTATGCGTTTTTAACAGTTTTATTACTAACTGTAGGTTTAAGGGCTCAGTCATTTCAAGGGTTTAGTTATCAGGCTGTTGTTCGTAGTTCTGACAACGAACTTGTTGTTGAAAAGCCTGTTGGGATGAAAGTTAGTTTGTTACAAGGTTCTGATAATGGCTCTGAAGTATATGTTGAAACACATGTGCCTTCAACAAATAAGAATGGTTTGATTAGTGTTGGTATCGGAAATGGTGTGAAAATATCGGGTGATTTTATGGTAATAGATTGGTCAAAAGGACCTTATTTTATCAAAACAGAAATTGATCCTACTGGTGGTTCTAGTTATGTTTTAACTATTACTAGTCAGTTATTAAGTGTTCCTTACGCGCACTATTCATTTAAATCGGATGTTTCGAATACTTCTAATGTTTCAAACTCCTCAAAAATAGCGGACAGTATTAGGGGAAAAGATTTTTTTTGGAATAAAGCTATAGATACTTCTATTATTTATAATGATGTGTACATAGGAGGTAAAAATAAAAGTTTAGTTAATGGGTTTACATTTAGTAAATTAACTAAAGATAATAGAGAGGTTCAAGGAGTAACTTCTTATTTGCAATCAACTCTTTCACATAGTAATTGGTTAATTGGGTCTAAGAATATTGTGTTTGGTCAAGGTAAAGGCGTGCATGTTGGGGTGTTAGGTTCTGGAGGAAGAGATTTAAATTACATTGTAAATAAAAATGTTCGATATGGGGTCATGGGAATGAGTACAGATACTTTATCAGTATTAGAATATAATAATGGTGTGTATGGTCTAGCATCTGGAAATAAAAAAATGAATATCGGAATTGATGGAACAGCAGCTTCTTCAGTTGGCGATAATTATGCAAATACAGGTTGGGCGTGGGGTAAAACTGCAGGTAGTAACTACGGGTTGTATGGATATGCTTCACAGTCAACTACTGCAAATTATGGTGTTGTTGGTGAGGTTGACAAATCTGTACTTACAGGTGTTAAATACTCTGGTTATTTTAAAGGGGCACCGCTAGGTGTAGCTGATGATAATTTATATATTAAAGATTTTAATAAAGGGGTTGTTTTGACATCACCAGATGGAAAATGTCATCAAGTGAAAGTAGATAATTCTGGAAATTTAGTTGTTACGACAGTTGATTGTCCAAAATAAAGTATTTTAATTTTTTTTCTCCCGCTAGATAAAAATTATGAATTGATGAAGCTGATTTATTAGTGATTTTTAATCATTGATTTTATTTAATCCTCGGTGTAATTTATATTTTGCATCGAGGATTTTTGTATTATATTTATTAAGGTTTAAAGAAGATGATAAAAAAACTGTTTTTATTCGTTTTAATATCAGTGAGCCTTTCACATTTAGGATATTCTCAACCAAGAATTAAATTTGAAAATCCTAATCTAAAAGTTTCAAAAGGTATTTATGACCGTAATTATGTCATTTTTGTTTTTCAAAATATTGGAGATGATACTCTAAGAATAAAAAGAATAGTTAGTGAACCTCAAGAGATATATTCATGTTCAAATAAAGTTCCTCCAGGTAAGTGGGGAGTAATTCAGAAATTGTATTTGCAATTTCCACAATATAAAAATGGATATTTATCAAAAATCAAAGTATATAGTAATACAGAGTCAGGGGTAGATGAAATTAGTTGGGCAATTGAAGATGTTAAAGAGTATCAGATTGATTTGAGTAGAAGTTTTTGTAAGACAAATCACAATACGATTTCAAGTGTTTACCGTGTAGTGAATACAGATTATTCTGCAGGATTAAATGTTAAACTAAATGAATTAGATACTATTGTAGATTATTCTAAAGTGTCATTTTTTCTAACTAAAGTTTCTGGTAAATACAGGAGAACAAATACAATTCAATTTAAAGCTAATCAGTCTGAAATTCTTGTATATAATCAAAATTCAATACAACCTTTTAGTTTTCACAAGCTTAATTTTGAACCGATTAATTTTGATTGGTATTTTCATTGTCATCCTAAAGTGTATTTTGATGATGGAACATTAACGAAAAATTATAGTAACGTTGTAATTGATACAAATGTGTTTATTAGTAAAATTGATTCCTCTGGCAGTTGTGTTTTTAATGTTAATTTATATAATTCCTCTGATAGACCAATTTACATTCGGTATATTGATGTTTCGAATCAAAAATTTGAAATAAAGGCTTGTACAAATTGTATCTTACCAGGAACCTCGGAAAAGATCATGTTTGAATTTACAAAAAAAGATTATTTAGGTTCCTTTTATGACGGAAGTTGTACAGTTGAATTTTTATTCTGTGAGCAAAATAGTGAGATTGTTAGGATTAAATTGGTTGCTAATAAATAGATTTGGTTAAATTACAGATAAAGGATATGTTTACATTTTGTAATTGAAACTAAAAGCTGAATCATAACATATTTTTTAGAGTAAGATAAAATAAAGTGTTTTGATACTATCAAATGATACTATCATAAAGCCCAAAGTCGTGATTTAAAAAAAAAGGGGAGAGTTATATTTTTTTTTGAAGTTTTAGGGATTAAAAATCAAACAAAGTATAAGGTTCTATAGTGTTTGTAGTTAGTTAGTTAGTTAGTTAGTTAGTTAGTTAGTTTTTGTATATTTGCACCATAAATTAATTTAATTATGAAAAAACTATTTATCTTTTTAGCTCTAACAAGTATTTTGTTTCCACACAAAAATAAAATTTTAGCTCAAAATCTAGGAAAACCAGGCCCAAACATTACCGATACTGAGGGAAACACCTATAAAACAGTTTACATCGGAACTCAAACTTGGATGGCAGAAAACTTAAAAGTTTCTAAATACAGTGATGGTACACCGATTCCAAACATTACCGACAATGCTCAATGGTCAAACTTAACCACGGGTGCATGGGCTTATTACAATAACGATACAACAAATAATGCTAAATATGGTAAACTATACAATTGGTATGTTGTAAGTCCAACAACCAATGGCAATAAAAATATCTGTCCAACAGGTTGGCATGTGCCCTCAGACGCAGAATGGAAACTATTAATTGATTTTTTGGGTGGTGCAAGTTTAGCTGGTGCTAAAATGAAAGAAGTAGGTATCATAAACTGGAATACCTCGAATATTAATGCTACGAATTCGTCATTGTTTACAGGTGTTCCGGGTGGGAGTCGTAATATTATTGGAGTTTACGACGATATTGGTTCTGTTGGTGGATACTGGAGTTCTACTGAGCTTGATCGGAACAGTGCTTTCTACTTTCATCTATATTACAATAATGACCTTGTGGGGAGATATGATGAGCTTAAAGTAAGTGGAATTTCTATTCGTTGTCTCAATGACTGACTTAAGTAAGCTCAGTATGATAGTAGTTCGAATGATTTCTTAATGGCTTGCAATTATTTGTGAGCCTTTTTTATTTCATCTAAAATTAATTATGTTGTTTATTATCATCAAATAATTTATATTTGTTTAAAATATACAACAATAAATGTCTTTCAAGAAGCAAATCATTTTTCCAAAACATCAGCAAATTTTAACTTCTTTGGGGGAGAATGTAAAGTTAGCAAGGAAAAGAAGAAAGTTAACCACTGTACAAGTAGCGGAGCGTGCTGGTATTGATCGATCAACCTTGTATCAAATTGAAAAAGGAAATCCTCGTGTGTCACTTGGTGCATATTTTAATGTGTTTAGAGTGTTAGGTTTGCAAGATGATTTTTTAAAATTAGCAGCGGACGACCAACAAGGTCGACTTTTACAAGATATGCAATTATTGGGTGGTAAGTAATGAAAGAGAAAATCAAACATATTTTTGTCTATGCAGATTGGATAAAAAATCAAAACAAACCTTCATTTATGGGAACAATTACCGTAAATGAGGGAAAAGGGAAACAATTGTTTAGTTTTGAATATGATGCTACATTTCTAAAAACAACTAAACCTTTTTTACTAGATCCTGAAATTTCTTGGTATGCAGGAGAGCAGTTTTCGATTGGAAAAAATTGTTTTGGGATTTTCAATGATTCCATGCCTGATACATGGGGAAGAACATTGATGAAAAGAAGAGCTTCATTACATGGGAAGAGTGATGACAGGTTTTTAACCGATGTTGATTTTTTGCTTGGTGTCAATGATGTTGGGCGTATGGGTGGAATTCGATTTAAATTAGATAAAAGTGGTGCTTTTTTAGATGATAATCTTTCGTATCCAACTCCTCCTTGGACTTCCATTCGTGAAGTTCAAAATGGAATTCGATTAATTGAATCCAAAAAAGAAGATGCGGAAATACGTCATTGGCTTGAAATTTTATTGGCACCTGGTTCTTCTCTTGGCGGTGCTAGGCCAAAAGCAAATATTTTAGATGAAAATCAACAATTATGGATAGCAAAGTTTCCATCTAAATCGGATGACATAGATAAAGGTTTGTGGGAATATCTTGCTTATCGTTTAGCAATTAAATCAGGTATACACATGTCTGAATGTAGAATTCAAAAAGTAGCTGGGGAATACCATACTTTTTTTACCAAAAGGTTTGATAGAAATTTGAATCATAGAATACATTTTGCTTCTGCTATGACCATGACGGGAAATAATGAGACGACCATAAAAGAAAAAGAAGCAAGTTATTTGGATATCGCTGAGTTTATTCAATTCAATTTATCGGATAGTAAAGCGGAACTTCATCAATTATGGAGACGTATTTTGTTCTCAATTTTAATTTCAAATACAGACGATCATCTTCGTAATCATGGTTTCTTATGGCTGAATGGTACTTGGAAACTTTCACCTGCTTATGATATAAATCCTTCGATAGATAAAAATGGGTTGTCGTTAAATATTGATATGTATAATAATTCACTCAGTATTGATTTACTTTTGAGTGTTGCCCCTTATTTTCAATTACATGAAAATGAATGCAAAAACATTATTAAAGAAGTAAGTACAATAGTATCCCAATGGGAAATCGAAGCTAAAAACATAGGTGTTTCTCGTTCCGAAATTTCCCTTATGCGTCCTGCATTTAGGGTTTGAAATTTTATTTTACCAAATTCCACACCCCATATAACGGATAAATATCGATTTTTTCTAGTTGACCAAAGTTTTCGAGGGAGATTCGAATTCCTTTTTGTTTGTTTTTTTGAAAAAATGCAAATCAATATTTAATCAAAAAATGAAAAAATACAAACCAATAAATGTGTTTAATTCGTAAAAATACAAATCAATAATTGGTCGTTAAATGAAAAAATCCAAACCGATAGTGTTTTATCTTATTTCAAATTCATTCCGAATCTAAGGTACACGAAGAGTCGAATTGTGTAACTTCCAATTCATTCATAATCAATAATTCATAAATCATAATTTATCAACTCCTATAAAAACCATAGGAAAAGTAAAATATTTTTTAATTTTTCTTGTTTTATTGAAAAAAGTCTATTTATATTTGCAAAGAAAATTTTTCCAATACAATTTACGATGGCAATTTTTAGAGAAGGTATTCAAAATTTAAATTCAAATCATACTAATTCGGTAGTACAAAAAGATATTATTGAATTAGGGGAGAAGATAGAGGCTTTTAAAGAGGGTAAAATCTCTGATGATAAGTTTCGTGCTTTGCGTTTGGCAAGAGGTGTTTATGGACAACGTCAGCAAGGTGTTCAAATGATTCGTATTAAATTGCCTTTTGGAAAAGTAACTACACAGCAATTAAGACGTATTTCGCAAGTGTCTGACGAGTATAGCACCGGACATTTACACATAACAACTCGTCAGGATATACAAATTCACTATGTTAGTCTGGATCGTACGCCGGCTCTGTGGGAAGAGTTAGAAAAGGACGATATTACCCTTCGGGAAGCATGTGGTAACACAGTCCGTAACGTGACTGCAAGTCCTACTGCCGGCATTGATCCGAATGAACCTTTTGATGTGGCACCTTATGCTGATTTAGTTTTTCGTTATTTCCTTCGCAAACCATTTGGTCAAGAGTTAGGTCGTAAAATCAAAATTGCTTTCAGTAACAGTGAATTGGATGATGCTTATACCTTTATTCATGACTTTGGTTTTATTCCAAAGATTGAATCTGGAAAACATGGGTTCAAAGTATTAGTTGCAGGAGGTTTAGGTGCTCAAC
>VFQS010002796.1_pt1 | contig 13910 bp, 7 predicted proteins | sample 3512361 | NCBI WGS metagenome assembly VFQS01 (sample SAMN10412375, study PRJNA504923) | tailings metagenome | isolation source: Relicate 1 Philex TSF3 active mining | place: Philippines
GAGGCCGATGATGAGCTGGCCGAAGATACCGGAGATAGGGCCTGCTGCCCATACGAAGCCGACTTCTTCGATATTGAGTTGGTATTGGGTGCTCAAGATCCAGCTCAAGGCGCTGATTTGTACGGACAGCGCGAACCCCATAGCGGTGGAGGGGAGACTCAGGATTGCATAGAAGCTGTTGCTCAGGTTTTTTTGGATGTGCAGCATAGCTTGGTGCCTTAGTAGGTTAGAGGTGGGTTGTGAAATACTTTCAGGGCGTTCAGGCCGGGCTGTAGGTATGGTTTGCAGTATTGCAGGCCCTGGAAGAACTCATTCTGGCCGACGATTTTGGTGCGTTCGGCGACGGCGGCTTCGATTTCAAACGATTCGACTACTTTCCCGTCTTGCAGGAGGCGGATTTCGAGGAAGTCGGCCTGGTCCCTGAGTTGGAGGGTAGCTCCGTCGGGGACTTCTTTTTTGAAGGCTGGGAAGGCGGGCAGTTGTACGATGAGGGTGGGAGAGAAGCCGCTGGGCGTGTAGGAGTATTGGGCGGCCCCGGTGGCGGAGTAAGCAAATTGCAAGCGGCCTTTCCCGATGCGGCTGCTGCATTGCAGTTGGGGGATAGCGGCGGGGATAGCGGGTTTGAGGGTGATGTGTCCGGCAAAGAGGTTGGGCTGTATGCCCAGGAAGTGCTGGTGCCATACGCGGAGATGTTCGGCATTGGACCAGGCCTGCAGGAAGGCGCCGGAGATTTTCCCTCTTTTCATTCCGTCGCGGGGCAGTGCGTCGGCATTTTCGCTGAGGCAGCCGACGGCTCCTTCCTGCAGGGCCTGCCGGTTCATGCGCCGAAAGAGGGAGAAGGCCGTTTCCGTTTGTCCGGCTTCGAGCATGCGCTGCAGGGCGATTCCGTTGAGCCATAGCCAGACGGTACCGTTGTGGTAGGCGGCATCTTTGTGGTAGTAGTTCCAGTATTCGTGGTAGGGATGGAAGGCGGTATCTTGCTGGCTCAGGGAGGCGATGCCCCAGGGGTAGGCGAGTTGTTGCCAGACGCTTTTTACGATGCGCCGTTTGAGGGCTTCGTCCTGCAGCAAGGGGAGGGCGAAGAGTTGGTTGGGGCGCATCTGGTGGTCCTGGGAGCCATCGGTATTGAGGTGGTCGGCCAGGAGGCCTTCTTTTTTCAGTAAAAAATCCTGTTCAAAGCGTTTGCTGACCTTATCGGCCAGGGCGGCCCATTTTTTTTGGTTTGCGGCGTCGCCCATGAACGCGGCAAATCGGCTGGCGCTGCGGAGCTGGGCTACCCAGAGTGCCTGGACATCGTTGGCGCGGTTTCCACGGGGCGAGTAGGGGGTCTTCCCTTTGATTTTAGCATCCATCCAGGTGTCGGCGTCGTCGTGGAGAAGATAGCCTTGCGGGTCGTTCCAGTATTGGAGGGCCCCTTCGACGCTGCGTTTGACGGCGGGATAGAGGTCGCGGATGATGGCGGTATCGCCGGTATAGCGCACGTAATCGGAGATTTGCGCTACGAAGCGAGGGGTGCCATCGGCGGTATTGTAGATCAGGCCGTCGGGGCGGGCGCGGTTGGGGATACGGCCGTAGTATCTGGATTTGGGGTTGGTATCTTGTAGTTTGGCGAAGGAGAGGAGGATATTTTTCGCTGTCTCGAACTGCCCGCTGACCAGGCAGGCGCCGGGGAGGGAGACGAACATATCGCGTCCCCAGTAGTCGTTGAACCAGGGCAGGCCGGCGTAAATCCCCGGCCCCTGCTGTTGGGTGATGAGTTGGTCCAGGGTGAGAGTGAGCCAGGCCAGGGCGTGGTCGAGGCTATCTTGTCCGCTGTTGGGCATAGCTTCTTTGGCCAGGCGTTCCATGCGGTCCCAGCGCCGGTCGAGCCGCTCCGCACTGCGGGAGCGGAGGGTATCCAAGGTGGCTAAAATTTCGGCTTTGTTGTTTCCGTGGATGATCAGGAAGCCGCCGCAATCGGCAGGAGCGCTGAGCACGCCGTCGGCGAAGTCGAATTTGCTTTTATTCCAGGTCGTGATCAGGATGCGGGTGCGGGTTGCTTCCAGCGGCATGTACCAGGCGCCCTGGGTGCTCTGGTAGCTGAACCGGCAGAGGTCTCCGGCGATGGCGAGGCCGACACGGCGCGTTTTCAGGTTGCTCATCTGGATGCCGATTGCGGGTACGTCATCGAAGAGCATGAGTTGTTCGGTGCCCTGGGGATAGCTGCGTTGCAGGAGGTGGGGGAAAACGCTGACGACGGCCAGGCGGCGATCGAGTTTCTCCTCGTTGGCGAAGAGCTGGTAGTCGCGGAGCACGCGCTTTGTGGCGATATTCCAGCCGGAGAAGTAGCGGTCATTGAAGCGCGTATGCGTAGTCCCGTAGAAGTAGCCCGAGCGCTTGTCGGTATAGGCAAACTCCCGGTTTTCCGAAGAATCCACCGCGATGCCCAACTGGTCGAGCAAACCATGCCGGATGGCGTCGGTAGGCGCGGGGGGCGTCGTTTTTTTACATCCTGCGCCCAGCAGGGCGAACAGGAGGAAGAATAAGGGGAACCGATGTATCCAAACGGGCATGAGCGGGCAATTTTAAGAGCGGGTTCGCGATTTTCTGCTGCGGACAAAAGTAGGTGGTAAGATAGATAAAAAGGCGATTCGCGGCCTACTTTTATGCCCGTTTTTCGGCGAAATGTGTTGGATTTGTCGAGGGAGGAGGCAGTTGATGGGAAAAAAATGCCCCTCGTATAGGATACATTGAATATCTTTGCCCCGCCTAACCAACAACGCTTGTACATCCCGATTTTCAGATTTTCTCATAAAAACGTGTTTATGGTAGGTCATCTACAAGACAATTCAATCCAGCTCAAGCGCATATTCATCGAGTCAAAGCTACCCGACCAACTGCTGCCTCTGCAGGAGCTGGCCCACAATATATGGTGGTCCTGGAACCAGGAAGCTATAGAGTTGCTTACGGGGGTTGACCCCGAGAAGTGGGAAGCGGCGCATTACAACCCGATTGCGGTGCTGGACCAGCTATCGGTAGAGCGGGCGGCAGCCTTGCTCGAAGACCGGGCATATATGGAAAAGCTGGAGCGGGTTATTGTCCAGTTTCGCAAATACACAGAGGATAAAAAGAACGCGTCTGGCCCCCGGATTGCCTATTTCAGCATGGAGTTTGGTCTGCACACCTCTGTGCGCCTGTACTCCGGTGGCTTGGGCGTACTCGCCGGCGACTACTTGAAAGAGGCCAGTGATTGCAACGTGGACATGCTGGGCATTGGCCTCTTGTACCGCTACGGCTATTTCCAGCAGTCTATCTCGCTGCACGGCGACCAGGTGAACCACTACCCTCCGCAAGAGTACACCAAAATGCCGATGTCGCCCGTGCGCGACAAGAACGGCGAGTGGCTCAAAATAGCCATTGACTTCCCCGGCCGCACCGTGCACGCCAAAGTGTGGACCTTGCCGGTAGGCCGTATCCCCCTGTACCTGCTGGACACGGATATTCCCGACAACAACTGGGAGGACCGCTCGATCACGCACCAGTTGTATGGCGGCGATAATGAGCACCGCCTCAAGCAGGAGATGGTGCTGGGCATCGGTGGGGTACGCCTGATGAGTGCCCTGGGCATCGAACCGGATATTTTCCACTGCAACGAAGGGCACGCGGCCTTCATGGGGGTCGAGCGCCTGCGGGAGCACCTCCAGGACAATGGCCTTACGTATCCCGTCGCGAAGGAATTAGTGCGCGCTTCTTCTCTGTTCACCACGCACACGCCGGTGCCGGCGGGGCACGATTACTTTCCCGAGCATCTCCTCCGCGAATACCTCGGCGACTACGTCGCGCAGATGGGCCTTTCCTGGGAAACATTCATAGGCCTGGGAAAAATTGACGTACACGACATCGGAGAGCTGTTCTCGATGAGCCACCTGGCCATTCGGCTCAGCCAGGAAGTGAACGGGGTGAGCCGTCTGCACGGCAGGGTCTCACAGCAGATGTTCAGCGTATTGTACCCCGGGTACAACTCCCAGGAGTCGCATATCGGATACGTGACCAACGGGGTGCATTACCCGACCTGGATTGCCAACGAGTGGCATCGCCTGTTCGTAAAGCACCTCGGCCGCGACTTCCTGAGCGACCAGTCCAACCTGCAGAAATGGGAGGGCGTCCGGGAAATTCCCGATGCAGAGATTGTAGAAGTACGCAAGTTTCTAAAAAAGAGGCTTTTAGATAAGGTCAAAATCAAATTGCGCGAGGATATGACGCGCAGGGGGGAGAAGCCTTCTGCCATTTTTGAGACGATTGAAAAAATACGCCCCGACGCCTTGGTGATCGGGTTTGCGCGCCGTTTTGCGACGTACAAACGCGCACATTTGTTGTTCAAGAACATCGAGCGCCTCAAGGAGGTGATGCACCGCGCCAACCGGCCGCTCATCTTCCCGTATGCAGGCAAAGCACACCCTGCCGACCATCCCGGCCAGGCGCTGATCAAGGAAATCATCCACATCTCCCGCCGGCCGGAATTCGTGGGGAAAGTGATCTTCCTGGAGGGCTACGACATGGAGCTGGCTAAGATGTTGGTCCAGGGCGTGGACATCTGGCTCAACACGCCGACGCGCCCGCTGGAAGCGTCGGGTACGAGCGGCATGAAAGCGACGCTGAACGGAGTGATGAACCTGAGCGTGCTCGACGGCTGGTGGGCAGAGGGCTACCTTCCGGGGGCTGGCTGGGCGCTCCCCATTGATGCGGCGTACACCGATAATGCGCTACAGGACGAGCTGGATGCGGAAACGGTCTATAACCTGCTCGAAAACGATATCCTCCCCACGTATTTTCAGGACGGGCCGGAGGGTTTCTCTGCTTCCTGGGTGCAGATCATCCGCAACACCATCTCCAAAATCGGGCCGCGTTTCACGATGAAGCGGCAGCTCGACGACTACCTGCAGCAGTTCTACGGCAAGTTGTACGCCCGCACGCAGGTGCTGCGCAAAAGCCGCTTTTCAGCGGCTCGCGACCTGGCGACCTGGAAGCAGATGGTAGCGGAGCGCTGGGAGGGGGTACACCTGCTGGAAAAAGACGTATTCGACTCTGATAACTTCTCCCTGCACTTCGGGGAGTCGTTCAAAGTGCGCATCAAGGTGGCCCACAACGGAATCCCCAAGGAGCAGCTCGGCATGGAGGCCATCTTCTTCAAGCGGCTATCGGAGCACGAGCTCGACCTGCGCTTCCACAAAGAATTGCAGGTAGTGGATTCCAACGAATACTCGACGACCTTTGCCGCGGAGATCTTCCCGCAGGTGTCGGGCGTGTACGAGTACGGGTTCCGGCTATATCCGCGGCATGAGTTGCTGCCCCACAAACAGGATTTGTGCCTGGTAAAATGGGTATAAGCGATGATATTACAGAGGCTGAACGAGCACCAGTCGGGTCTGGCCGCCATTTTGTTGGCGGCCTTCCTGTGGAGTACAGGTGGTTTGTTCATCAAGCTGATCCATATAGACGCGCAGGCTATCCTCAGCCTGCGCGCCTTGTTTGCCGCCCTGTTGTTCGGGATATTGTTCTGGAAAAAAGTGTGGCACTGGTCGGGGAATATCCTATTGGTATCCATCTGCTACGCCGGCTTGGTGAGTTGTTTTGTGGTGGCCACTAAAATCACGACTGCTGCCAACGCCATCTTCCTGCAATATACGGCGCCGATTTACCTCATTTTGCTGGAGCCGCTGTTGTTCAGGCACCGCGTGAAACGCATCAACACCATCACGGTAGTGGTCTGTTTCATCGGGATGGCCTTATTCTTTGTGGGCGACCTGCAGATGGGCGATATGCGGGGCAACCTGCTGGCGTTGTTGTCGGGGGTATTCCTGGCGGGGATGATGTTGGGGCAGCGCTTCAACCCGCCCGAGCGGCACGAAGCGGCGATTTTTCAAGGTAACCTGCTGGTATTTCTGGTATTTTTTCCTTTCGTTTTGCAGGGGCAGGCTCCCAACGGCGCAGACTGGGCGATGCTGGCTTTCCTGGGCTTCATACAGCTCGGCAGCGGCTACGTCTTGTTCACCTACGGACTCAAGCGGGTGAGCGCCCTGGAAGGCTCTCTGGTCGCTATGCTGGAGCCGGTGCTCAACCCGGTATGGGTGTTCATCGGGTATGGGGAGCAGCCGGCCCCGACTGCTATCGTCGGCGGGTTGATCATCGTTGGTATGCTGGCGTACCGGACCATTGTCCAGGATACGGCGTGAGGCTTTTTACCCCAGCGCCTGCTCGATATCTTTCCAAATATCTTCTACGTGTTCCAACCCCACGGAAATCCGCACGAGTCCCGGGGTGATATCCACGAGTTCGCGCTCTGCCTCACTGAGTTTGGAATGGGTGGTAGAAGCCGGGTGAGTCAGGATAGTCCGCGAATCGCCCAGATTGGAGGAGCGCGAGCACATTTGCAGGGCATTCAGGAAGCTGCGGCTGTGCGTCAGGCCGCCCTTCAGCTCTATGGCCACGATGCCTCCGCCCTGGCTCATCTGCTTCCTGGCCAGTTCGTACTGCGGGTGGGAGGGCAGGAAGGGATAGCGGCAAGAAGCCACTGCCGGGTGTTTTTCCAACCTTTGCGCGAGTTCCAGAGCAGACTGGCAGTGCCGGTCCATGCGGACGGCCAGGGTCTCGAGGCTCTTGCTCAGCACCCAGGCGTTGAATGGGGATAGGGCCGGCCCGGTATGGCGGGTAAAAAAGCGGATGGGCTCTATGTGTTCTGGTTTGCCCACGATCAGCCCTGCCAGGACGCGGCCCTGGCCGTCCATCCATTTGGTGGCTGAATGAACGACGAGGTCGGCCCCATACTCCATGGGGCGTTGGAGGTATGGCGTGGCGAAGCAGTTGTCTATGTTGAAAATCAGCCCGTGCTTTTGGGCTAACGCGCCCACTTTTTCCAGGTCTATGAGGGCCAGCCCTGGGTTGGAGGGCGATTCCAGTACGAGCATGCGCGTTTCGGGGCGGATATGCTGCTCCCACCGGTCTATGTCGCGGGGATCCACGTACGTATGGGAAATCCCCCATTTGGGCAGGATTTGGGTTAGTATCTGGTGGGTGGAGCCAAAGACTGCGCGGGAAGCCAACACATGGTCGCCGCTGCGCAACAGGGCAGCCATACTTGCGAAGACGGCAGCCATGCCCGAAGCGGTAGCCACGCCGTCGGCTGCGCCCTCCAGGGTGCAGACTTTGGCGACCAGCTCATCGGTGCTCGGGTTGTTGTACCGGGAGTAGATCAAGCCCTCTGCTTCGCCGGCAAAGGTATCGGCCATGGCTTCCGCGGAATCGAAGACAAAGCTCGACGTGAGGAAGAGCGGGGCGCTGTGTTCGTGGAAGGGCGTCCGGGGCATCTGGCCCCGGATCGCCTGTGTTTCGAAGTGTGGTTCCATAGGTTCAAGCAGGGTGGATAGTCCAGGACCAGGTGATGTGCGCGGTTTTTTCGAGGATGCGCGTGACCGAGCAGTACTTTTCCATGGACAAATTTATGGCGCGGGCTACTTTTTCAGGGTCCAGGTCTCCGTAGAGCGTGTACGCGACGTGGATCTCGCTGAACAAGGCGGGCACTTTGTCTTTTTCCCGTTCGGCGCTGATCTCCACCCGGTAGTCGAGCAGCGGTTGGCGGGATTTGCGCAGGATATGGATTACGTCAATGCTGCTGCAGGCCCCGAGGCTGGAGAGCAGCATTTCCATAGGGCGCATCCCGAGGCCATGGCCACCGATATCGGGGTTGGCATCGGATTCCACGGTGTTGCCCTGTTCGTTGCTGGCGCGCAGGTGGAATGCGTCGTCGAGTCGTTGGATGTGTATTTTCATGGCTAAAGGGTTAGAGTATGTGTGGGATTTTCTGCGGGGGTCAAAAATAAGTGCATTTTCGACTTGGCTGAAAATTCCCGGATACGGACTTAATTCTTTTTAGTGGCCGGCTTGGAGAACGGCGGTGGTACGACTTTGGCGGGCGGTTCCAGTTCGAGCAGGCGCAGGGCTTCCTGTACGCCTTTTTCGAGTTGCGGGTCTCTGCCCTGAGCGGCAGATTTGGCATCTATGCGGACTTCGACATCGGGGGCGACCCCTTCGTTTTCCGCGATCCAGCGTTTCTGGATGGGGTCAAAGACGGCGTTATCGGGGGCGGTGAGGGCGCCGCCGTCCACCAGTGCGTAATGCACAGACGATTTCACCAAGCCGCCCCAGGTGCGGGTTCCGATGAGTGGGCCTGCCTTTTGCTGTCGGAAGACCCAGGGGAAGAAGTCGCCGCCCGACCCGGCCAGTTCGTTGATGAGCAGTACTTTAGGGCCTAATATCCCACCGGGGAGGCGCAAGGGGATGCCATTGGGCACCTCGTTGGTGAGGGCGGCGCGGAGGCGGCGGGTCATCAGGTCCACCATATAATCGTCGAGCAGGCCGCCGCCATTGAAGCGTTCGTCAATAACGGCGCCTTCCTTGTCTTGCTGGGCGAAGTAGTAGCGGTTGAAGGATACGAAGCCCTGCCCGCTGGTATTGGGCACCCAGACATACGCCAGGCGGCCTTTGGAGAGCTGGTCCACTTTGCGGCGGTTATCTTCGACCCAGGCGCGCTGGCGCAAGGCGGATTCGTTTGCTATCGGTTTGATGGTGATGGTCCAGGCGCTGTCCATGGTAGGGCGCTTGTTGAGGTGCAGGACGGTCTGACGACTTGCCGTACCGTCGAAGAAGCGATAGGGGTCGTCGTTGGGACCGATGGGTACGCCGTCCACGCCGACCAGGAAATCGCCTTCGCGCACGTTCAGCCCGGGCTGGTCGAGCGGGGCGAGGAGTCCGGGGTTCCAGCTTTCGGCGGTCAGGATGCGCGTCAGGCGCCAGCCGCCATTCTGGAAGCTGAGGTCGGCACCCGGCAGCCCGGTCTGCTCTGCATCTACGGCAGGGAAATCCCCTCCGAACACGAAGCTGTGCCCGACGGACAATTCGCCGTTCATCTGGTCGAGGATGTAGGACAGGTCGCTGCGGTGGCGCAGGTGGGGGATGAGCGGGGCATAGCGCTCCCACACTTCCTGCCAGTCGCGCCCGTGCATTCCCGGGTCGTAGAAGTAGTCCCGTTCGTAGCGCCAGGCCTCTTCGAAGATCTGCTTCCACTCTGCCATGCGGTCGAGCGGCATGCGCAGGTTGAGGGTCAGCGCCCCTTCTGCCGGGCTGGGGGGCTTGGTGGTAGCGACGACCCGCCACTGGCCGCCCGTGCCTTTGAGCAGTATTTTTTCCCCGCTCGAAGCCAGTGACCACTGTTGTATACCGCTGGCGAACTCCTCCGCTTTGCGTCCTTCGAGGCTGAACTTGTGGAGGGTCTGGCCTGTGGCGTTGGGGATGCTCTCAGCGATGAAAACGGAGCCCTTCGCGGCGGTGGACATCGCGGTGTAGTTCCGGATCGGCATGGGCAGGGCGATGGTTCTGCGCGCGATTCCATCCCAGTCTATGCGCACGAGTTTGCTGGTATCCCCATGGTTCTTTTTGGCATTTTTAGTCGTATCGGGCTCCTCATCGCTTTTGAGCGGGAAAGGTGCCGGACCGTTTTCCCGGAGCACTGCGACATAGGCTCCGTAGGAAGGGTTGGCCTGCATGGAACTGGTATTGGCCCAAACGGAGCCGAGCGCTACTTCGGTGCTGGCCAGGAAGTAGAGGTGCTGGCCGTTGCGGTCCCAGGCGGGGGAGAAAGCATCGGCCAGCGGGTCGCTGAGCGCTTTTGCCTGTTTGTTCTCCATAGACCAGAGCACGACTTGTCGGAAATGGTTGGGGGCGGTTTTGGAGTAGGCCAGCCAGCGCGAATCAGGCGACCAGTTGAGGCTCATATCCCCGCGTTCGATATTGGCACCACCGACGTCGGCAGTCTGGATTTCTCCAGTTTCTACCTGTACGACGCGCACCCGCACGTCGTCGTCCACGAAGGCTATGTATTTGGAGTCCGGTGACCAGACGGGTTCCCAGGCCATCTTAGACACTCCGATGTCGATGCGGGCCGGCTCCTCGAGGCCGTCCTGGCGGGCGATCATGAGCCCATAGCCATTGCCGCCTTTATCTGAGAACCAGGCGATGCGGGTGCCGTCGGGTGACCAGGCCGGGGCGCGGTCGGCGGCACCGGAGCTGCGGGTCAGGTTGCGGGCGTCGCCGTTCTCGACGGGTACGGTAAAGATTTCACCGCGGGCTTCCATGGCTACCCGCTTGCCGGTAGGCGAGAGGGAAACCGCTGTTACCCGGCTGCTGACGTTCTCCCAGCGCGTTTCGGCCCAGGGGAAATCCCCCGAGATGCGGATATTGAGCTGCCGGCTTTCGCCGGTGGCGGGATCCAGGGTGTGTAGATACCCCTCACGTTCAAAGACCAGTGTGGCGCCCTGTCCTCCCAGCCACTTCACATCGGAACCGCTGAAACGGGTGACGGCGCGCAGGCTGCCGTTGGCTGGCACATAAGCCCATACGTTGGCCACCCCGCTGCGGTCGGAGAGGAAGTAGATGGTGTTGCCCAGCCACAAGGGTTGGATGTCGGTGCTGCGCTGCTCGTTGGGGATGAGCGTCTCGTCGAGGTCGTCGAGGTCGAACAGCACGAGCGGGGTGTTTTGGCCGCCCCGATACGCGCGCCACTCCACGTCCCAGCGGCTCACTGCGTCGAAGACGAGCCGTTTGCCATCGGGTGAGAACGATCCGTCCTGTGCGCGTGGTATGGGCAACAGGCGCGAAGGGCCGCCCGTAGCCGGCACCGCCCATAAGCGGTTGAACGAGGTGGGGGCGCTTTCCCTCGAACTGGCATAGAGCACCTCTTTGCCGTCGGGCGTCCAGCCGCGGGGGTAGGACGCCGCAGGGTACCAGGTAAGGCGGCGGGGCTCGCCGCCCTGCACCGGAAGCACATAGACACTCGCAGTCCCTGAGCGGTTGGAACTGAACGCAATCCAGCGGCCGTCCGGCGAAAAACAGGGGTCGCTCTCCACCGCGGCGGTGCTCGTCAGGCGGCGCGCGTCAGCGCCGCTTTTGTCTACTACCCAAAGGTCGGCCCCGTAGATGAACGCGATGTGCTCAGCGCTCAAAGACGGCTGGCGAAGAAGGCGGGCATACTGGCCCTGCAAGGCGGGCATAGCCGAAAAGAAGAAAAGGCAGACACCCAAAAAATGCGGTGCCAGGAAACGATTCTGCATGTGTGTCGTGGTTTGGTGTTTCTCCTGTAAAGATATATTATTTGCCGAGGGCGTAATTCAAAATGCCGCTATCTATTTGGAAAATACCCGAGAAACACACTATCGCTGCGGCATATCGCACGCCAAATCTTAGCATATCCTTAAAACCGGCTTAACATCTGGTTTACATTGCCCCTCTACCTTTGTTCCAAAATTTAAAACTTTTCACATGAGGCGAATTTCAACACTCGTATCCTTCCTTACTCTGCTGTATCTGGGAGCCACGGCACAAAACGTGGTCAACATCACGGATGCCAGCATCACCGCTGGCCAAAAGGTCAAATGGACAAAAGACAATGTGTATCTATGCGACGGCCTGGTATTCGTTGAAGAAGGTGCTGAACTGAACATCGAAGCGGGCACAGTGGTGAAGTTCACTCCTCGCGCGGATGTGGGCAACCCCTCCGCACTGGTGATTGCCAAAGGCGCGAAAATCTATGCCGATGGCACCCGGGACAACCCAATCATCTTCACGGCACAGGCAGACGATGTGAACAACCCGACGGATCTTGGTCCCCGCGACGTATCGCTCTGGGGTGGTATCGTCATCCTGGGCAACGGGGTCACTCAGAAGAACGGGAATGCCACGGCGAGCGTGGAGGGTATCCCGACGGGTGAGACGCGCGCGATCTACGGGGGCAACGACAACAACGACGACTCGGGCGTGCTACGCTATGTGTCCATCCGCCACGGAGGCCGCATCCTGACGGGCTCGAACGAGCTGAACGGCCTGACCCTGGCGGGTGTGGGCAGCAAGACGGTTCTGGAATACGTCGAAGTATATGCGAACTCGGACGACGGGATCGAGTTCTTCGGGGGTTCGCCGAACCTGAAATACGCAGTGGTAGCCTTCGCCGAAGACGACAGCTATGACTGGGACGAAGTATATACGGGCAAGGGGCAGTTCTGGTTTTCGATCCAGCGCCCGGATATGGCTGACTTGGGCGGCGAGTTCGACGGTACGACGCCGGACGATGCCACGCCGTACTCGAACGGGACGGTATTCAACTGGACGCATATCGGCACGGGCACGAACGCGACGGCCGGGGGCATAGGGCTTCTGCTGCGCGCAGGCACGGCGGGTACGATTGCGAACTCGATTTTCACGGAGTCCCGCGGCAAGGCCATAGAGGTGCAGGACAAGAACGCACCGGCAAACGATGCGTACGAGAAGCTGAAGAAAGGAGAGCTGAAGATCCTGAACAACCTGTTCTGGGCCAATGGCACGACCAACGCGATAGACGCTTCGGCCAGCGGGGTGATCCGCGTGACCTCGGGCAACCCGACGCAGGACGAGCCGACGGCGGCGACTCTGATCAATCACATGGTCTCCAACGGCAACCTCGTAGCTAACCCAATGCTGGCAAGTGTGAGCCGTATCCAGGATGGCAGACTCGACCCGCGGCCTTCGCTGGGAGCGGCAGCGTACGGCCCTCTGGCAAGCTTGCCCTCAGGCGATAGCTTCTTTACGCCGGTCAACTTCAAAGGAGCGTTCAGCAACGATTATGCTCAGCTCTGGATCCGGAAGTGGACGTCCCTGGAAAGAAACGGACACCTCGGCTTTATCCCTACTTCCATCGAAGAGTTCTCTAACAGCCTCCTGAGCCGCTTCCAGATTTATCCCAACCCGACCAGCGACTACTTCACCCTGGAGAGCGACTTCGACGAACCGGTCCAAATTGAGGTGTTCTCCATCGATGGCAAGCGCCTGCGCTCGCTGCGTATAGATTACTCCGGTATGAACCGTACCGAGATGTCGGGTCTGAGCCGTGGCATCTATATGGTCAAGTTTACCACCGAATCTGGAAAATTTGCAGCCAAGAAACTCATTGTAGAATAATTCCGACTTGCTGATTTCATACGTGGGGCGAGGATAATTCATCCTCGCCCATGCGTATGCTTAACGCAACGGATTAGTATCGAGAGAATTAGGGCCCGGTATAGATTCAACCCGGAAGATTTCTCTCGCAGCAAGTCTAACCTCCCAATATTTCATTTATGAAAGCATTCATGCGCAAAACTATTCTGCTCTACATCTGCCTTTTTGTATTTCCGGCTTTTCTGCTCGCGCAAAAAGCGGTTTTGGCCGGAAAAATTATTGATAAAGAAACTGGAGAAACCTTGATAGGCGCTACGGTGGCGTTATATCAGGACGGAAACCAAGTCACGGGGAATGTCAGTGACATAGACGGAAACTATCTTGTGGACGCCAACCCGGGCGTTTACCGCATCGAATTCAGCTATGCCGGGTATGCAAAAATTGCCATCGAATCATTCGAGTTGAAGCCCGGGGCAGCCAACACATTAGACGCTGCACTCGAGACAGAGACTATGGAGCTCGATGTGGTAGTGGTAACCGCAACCACCATGAAAAACACAGATGCCTCGCTGATATCGCTCCAGCGCAAGGCATTCTCTATACAGGATGGGGTATCCTCGCAGCAAATCAGCAGGACGGGAAGCTCCAATGCGGCAGATGCCATGCGGCAGATGACGGGCGCGCTGGTAGAAGGAGGTCGTTTTGTAGTCATGCGGGGCCTGGGCGATCGCTACTCTATTTCACAACTCAACGGGGTGACACTGCCGAGCACCGATCCATACCGCAACAGCGCCAGTCTGGACCTTATCCCCTCGCAAATGATCGAAAATATAGTAACCGTAAAGACCTTTACGCCTGAATTACCAGGCAACTTCAGCGGAGGGTTGGTCAATGTGAACACGAAGTCGTTT
>VFQS010002797.1_pt1 | contig 13907 bp, 10 predicted proteins | sample 3512361 | NCBI WGS metagenome assembly VFQS01 (sample SAMN10412375, study PRJNA504923) | tailings metagenome | isolation source: Relicate 1 Philex TSF3 active mining | place: Philippines
GTTGCGGTGGAATGGCTGGTTCGACCGTGAAAATCAAGAAAATATAGGCCACCGCCATTAGTCCAAAACACAGCAACGACAGTAGACCGATGTTGTAGGGGAAGGCGTAAGCTGGGATAAGCGTGTACCCGCCGATTTCGAGCGCAGAGTTGGCCAGCACTCGCGTCGCCAAGGCCGCCCCTGCCACTCCCAACAAGCTGCCGACCCCAAACTGCGCCCCAAAAAACGTGCCCCACTGCCGCTCGGGAATGATCCGACTGATGAAATCATTCCACGGCACACCGTTGAAGCCCGCGCTAAACATGAAAACTGAATACAGGCTAAAGAAAATGAGCAACGTGGTCGTGGAATCAAAGGTATTGCCCGAAAAAAGCCACAATCCGAGGATCAACCATGGAATCCGCTCCAAAAACGTCAACGTCATCATGAGCGGTTTGCGCCGCCACAAATGCGCGATCAACGGCGCCATGAACAACCCGGGGAGCAACCAGCCCGTGTTGGAGATGGCAGGAATCAAGCCCTGTACCCACTGTTCTTTTGAATACTGCTGCACGAAGTAGGGCAACACAGTCAACCCAGACATCATGTTCATGCCCAGCATGAACAGCCCACCTTCGGCTACATTCAAAATAAAATTACGGCGCGCATACTTGGCCACAAATGCTTCGGTAGTCTCTGGCAATGGCATCGTATTTGGCACACTGGTCATACTACGATTTCCGCTTTCTGCTGCGCATTTGGCAATGCTACTTTCTTCATCATCACCACACTCCCCAACACCCCGAACACCGCGAGAACCACAAACAACCCGATATACCCGTATACGCCGGCCAACCAACCAGCCAACAACGGCGTCATAGCCGAAATGGGCACATTAAACGTGTTGGCCACAGCAATATAGGTGGGGCGAAGTTCGGTTTTCGCGAAATTCATCACCATGGTGAAGCCCGACAGTTGATACCCGCCCAAAGCGATGCCACCACACACAAAGATTCCAAAAAACCACAGTTCGTTTGGCGCAATCCAGGCCAGCAACAACGAAACTGAACCCAAGAATCCGGAAAACACCAGCACCTGCCGATGCCCCCAGCGATCGGCTAATGCGCCGAGTCCAAAGTTGCCTAGGGCTTGAGCGGCCAACAGCACCACCGTGAATTCACCGATCCGACTGCCGCTCACGTCGAAGCGCGACAAGGCGGCTGCCGTCACAAAACTATGCCCGAGCATCCCTAGCGAAATCCCCGTGCGCGCAATCAGGTACATGGTAAATGACCGATCATCACGCAGAATCTGCGGCATATCACGGATCAACCCCCAAAAGGGCTGTTTGGGGCGTGGTGGAATGCGCGGCTCGACCGTCAGTAACAAAAACACGTACGACACCGTCATACAGCCGAAACACACCAACGACAAGAACCCGATGCTGTAGGGGAATTCATAGGTGCCGACAATTTGCCAATCACCGATGCTCAGCGGATTCCCTGCCAGCACTTGCGTGGCCACCGCTGCCCCAGCCACTCCGAGCAGACTACCGAGACCACTCTGCATCCCAAAAAACGTACCCCAACGTCGCTCAGGAATTACTCGGCCGATGAAATCCTGCCACGGCACCGAGGTCATACCTGCACTAAACATGTGCATGGAGTACAGTGCAAAAAACACATACAACGTGGTTGTAGCATCAAACGAATTACCGCTAATCAGCCACAAACCAATCAATAGCCACGGTAATCGTTCCATCAATGTGCCCAGCAACATGACCGGTTTGCGGCGCCACAGATGTGCGATGAGTGGTGCCACAAATAACCCTGGCAGCAACCACCCGGTGTTGGCGATGGTCGGTAATAACCCCTGCAACCAACTTGCTTGCGAATATTGCTCGACAAAGTAGGGCAACACGGTAAACCGCGACACCATGCTGATGCCAAACATGAACAGCCCACCCTCAATCACGTTCAACGCAAAGTTCCGTCGCGCATGGCGCGCCACAAACGCCGCCGTGGCATCCGTCATGACTTCCTCGTGTTTTCTACTGGGCATACCCTCTTTGACAGAGCCGATAGCATCGGGTATGCTACATCTTGTGAACTTATTCGCAAACTACTACAGGCAACTATGCGTCTTCTTGATACCGAACAACAACAACATACTGCTCGTGTAGAGGCACTCATTCGAGCGCGGATTACGGCGCACGCCGAGCAAATCGCCTACGAAGCCCTACAAAGCCGGGCAGTGGCCATTCCCTACACGATTGTCGCCCATACGTTGCTTGCAACCGCCCATGCCGGCAGTGTTGGTCCTCAGGCCTTCCATGCGGCAGCCGCTATCGAGCTCATTCGGGCTGGCGCTGCCATGCACCGCCGGCTGTTTTCACATGCTCACCCAGATTACGCTGCATCAAGCGATCCATCACCGCTACATGGCCCCACATTGATGCTGGGCGATTACTTTTTTGCTATGGCCGCGAGCGAAATGGCCGAAACACCGAATGCTCGTATTATCGCAGAATACTCGACGTGTGTCATGGACGTTGCAGAGGCATTTCTGCAAACCCCACCGTTTGACCACAGTGATATCATCACCCAAGTGCTGGCCACACTCAATCACATCGAGGGGCGCATCATGCGCAGTGCCATCAACGCCGGCCTCGAATGTGCACAGGTGACGACCCACACCATCGATGTCGCAGCACTCAGCACACATCTGACCCGGTTGGTGAGCCTACACGTGCATCTACAACAGGTCAATGATCCCTTTGACACACTTGATCGCGGTACCATCATTTTGCCTGTGGCCTATGCCCTCGACTGTCATCGTGCTGAAACACTCAAAGCCATTGCCACCCACAACACGGCTCATCTGCAGCACCTGATTCACCTCTGCGATGGAGTCACCCAGACCCAGGCTCTCTGCGTGGTAGCCCAACAAGAGGTCCAGCGCATCATTGCAACCATCCCCTACGAGGGCGTGCAGGCACGCTTGACGCATCTCATTGCACAAGTGGCCACACCCACAACGACCCCATGACCACTAGTACTGCGACAGCAATGGGCCACCACTGCCGCACATACCACTGTGGCTGACGCCGCAACCACACCCACAATGTGCTTGTGATGCTCACGACTAGTACCAATTCAACCCAATCACGACCCCAGGGCATACCTGCTACATACGCCACAATCAGCCCCATCACAAACACACTCATGCGCTGGGGCAATGTATCACGCGGCCAGGCCAGTATGGTCATCACCCAACACCCCAACACTATGCCCCAGCGGACCCAATCACCACTGCTGGTAGGCACCAGGCACGCATGGACCCGATCCAGTACGAGCGTGTGACACGTCAGTGCCGCCACCCATAGGGCAACTCCCCACCAGGCCCCTGCCACAATCCATGATCCGGGCGTACTTGCCACTCCCACACACAGCAACATCACCAGCATGTCGGCCTCGGCGACGCGCACAGCCCCTGCAACCGGCACGAGCACCAGTGCCAACCACGCCGCCCCAATCCGCCACCGCGCCACCGCAGGCCATCCCAGTGCCGGGGCTGTCGTCACAGCGCACAACGTTATGAGCAACGGCGGGAAGAGTAATACGCGCGTCCAAGCATAAACCAGTGTGGTAATATCACTCCACATGCTTGCGGCCCTCCGCCCAAAACGTGATGATAGCCCACCCCAAGAGTCCCCCCCACAACAGAATCCCTACTGGCACACCGGCTACGACTTGTTGCGTCGCCGAGGTAACCCACAATGGCGTCTTGACATCCCCGAACGGTGTCAATGCCGGCTGCAACCGTGCAATCGCAGCACTATTCGGGAACAACAGCCACACGCCCAATATGCCGGCCGTCACGCGGATCTGATCCCAGCGTAATCGTGGCACTGCCCGGATGAACGGCCATATCAATACCAATACCCCCCAAGCACTCCCAGCCGCCACGATACTCGCCATACTTACCCACAGCACCACGACCGTCAACACGGGCACAGCACTGGCAGCCACTGTCCACATCCACGGCACCAAGACCACGCCTGTGCCCGTCATGCTCCACAGCGCAATCCCCGCTGCAGCTAGCCACATCTGTGCCGTGGCACCGTGATACCACTGCCATAGTAGTACGCCAACCCACAGTGCCATCATTACCACGTCCATACCCACGGGCACAGCATGAGCGGCCATCATCCACAAGGCGGGCAGTGACCAGCGCACTGCGTCTCGTTGCCACCCACCCCACATGCCCCCCAACTGCACCGTAGCGACAATTGCCCAACCCAGCCATACTGGCACTGGCCACCACGACACGCTCATCGCCACTGCCAATATTACGCGTTGCCACCAGCGATGACGACTCCACAGTGCGCCAAACACGTGCCACGGCGCCGGCAAGCACGACAACAGCAACGCCAACGTGTTCCGCCGCGCTGGGGTCTGATGTAACACACTCGCGCCCGCCAAGTAGGTCAATATCATGACCATCAGTCCCCATTCGGGGAGATTGGCCAAACTGGCAACCCCACCAGCTACCAGTATCCACCACCACTGCATGCCGGTCTCGATTCCATCGCTATCTCATGTGTCATAGTGCTGTGTATCGCTCTATTATGACACAAAACCCCCACTACCGGCAGTCGCCAGTAGTGGGGGGAAAGTACCCGCGTTATGCGCCCACTGGCTCACTCTGTGAGGCCAAATTGCGCAAGACGTAGTGCAAAATACCGCCATTGCGGTAGTATGCCAGCTCGCCTTCGGAGTTGATACGCACCTTGACCGCAAAGGTCTTGACCGCATCACCCGAACGAGCCGTCACGTTCAAAGTCTGACCAGGTGCCAGTGATTCGATGCCCTCGATATCGAAGGTTTCATTGCCGGTCAAGCCCAGTGACTGCCAGTTTTGGCCATCAGCAAAGGTCAGCGGCAAAACACCCATCCCGACCAGGTTCGAACGATGGATGCGCTCGAAACTCTCGGCGATGACCGCGCGTACCCCGAGCAAGAAGGTGCCCTTGGCAGCCCAGTCACGCGACGAACCCGTGCCGTATTCCTTGCCGGCCAAGATGACCAAGGGGGTCTCATTGGTGGCATAGGCCATGGCAGCGTCGTAGATCGACATCTGCTCGCCGCTGGGCACATGCACCGTATAGCCACCCTCGATGCCGTTGACCATCGCATTGCGCAGACGGATGTTGGCAAACGTGCCACGCATCATCACCTCGTGGTTGCCACGGCGGGCACCGTATGAGTTGAAGTCGACGGGGTCGACACCGTTGGCCATCAAGTACTGCCCTGCCGGTGAGTTCTTGGCGATGTTGCCAGCCGGAGAAATATGGTCGGTGGTCACGCTATCACCCAGCACCGCCAAAGCATGCGCCCCACGAATGGCCCCCAGTGTGGGCAACTCACGAGTCATACCCTTGAAGTACGGTGGATTCTGGATGTAGGTGGACGTGTTGTTCCAGGTGTACAAATCACCCTGTGGCACCGGCAACTGATTCCACGTGTCGTTGCCCGTGAAAACATTGCCGTACTGCGAACGGAACAAGTCAGCGTTCAAGGCACTGTGCAACGCAGCCTGCACTTCGGCCTCGCTGGGCCAAATATCGGCCAGGTAGACCGGCTGACCATCACTGCCGATGCCCAATGGCTCGTTGTTGATGTCGATGTCGACCGTGCCTGCAATCGCAAACGCCACCACCAACGGCGGTGAAGCCAGGTAGTTGGCCTTGACGATGGGGTGAATGCGCCCTTCGAAGTTGCGATTGCCGCTCAGTACTGCACTCACAACCAGGTCACCCTGCTTGGCGGCATCACTGACTTCGTCGGCCACCGGTCCCGAATTCCCGATACAGGTGGTACAACCATACCCGATGACGTTGAAGCCCAACGCATCCAGATAACGCTGCACGTCGGCCTTGTTCAAGTATTCACTGACTACGCGCGAACCAGGGGCGAGTGAGCTCTTGACGTACGGCGCACGGGTCAAACCTCGCTCCACGGCCTTTTTCGCCAACAAACCGGCAGCCATCATCACCGACGGATTCGACGTGTTGGTACACGACGTGATAGCCGCAATCACGGTCGCACCATGCGACATGCTGGTCTGCTGCCCGTCTATGGTCAATGCCACCCGCGCATCCGCATAGGTGTCGCTGTGGGTACCTTTTTGCACTTGTACCGCTGGTGCTGTCTTGGCAAATGTGCCCTGCATGGCACTGTTGAACGACTGCTTGAGACCAGCCAAAGCCACCCGGTCTTGGGGGCGACGTGGGCCAGCTACGCTGGGTTCGATGCTGCCCAAGTCCAACTCCAACAAGGCGTTGAACTGCGGCACCGGCATGCCGTCCACACGGAACATACCCTGGGCCTTGGCGTAGGCTTCGACCAACGCTACGACCTCATCAGGGCGGCCCGTGCCACGCAGATAATTCAACGTCTCGGCATCGACGGGGAAGAAGCCACACGTGGCGCCATACTCGGGCGCCATGTTGGCGATGGTGGCGCGGTCGGCCAGGCTCAACCCACTCAGACCATCACCACAGAACTCCACAAACTTGTCAACCACACCATGTTTGCGCAACATTTCGGTCACACGCAACACCAGGTCGGTGGCCGTGGCTCCTGCCCGCAAGCGCCCCGACAAGCGCACACCGATGACTTCGGGAGTCAACATGGCCAGCGGCTGCCCCAACAACACTGCCTCGGCCTCGATACCACCCACACCCCAGCCCAGCACACCCAGACCATTGATCATGGTGGTGTGGCTGTCGGTGCCGACCAGACTATCAGGCATGGCCACAACTTCACCGTCGATGTCCTTGGTGAGCACACCCTTGGCCAAATACTCGAGGTTGACCTGGTGACAAATACCGGTCATCGGCGGTACGACACTGAAGTTGCTGAAACTCTGCTGACCCCAGCGCAAAAATTCGTAGCGCTCACGATTGCGACTAAACTCCAGGTCGGCGTTCAACTGCAGCGCCATGCCGTGCCCGAAGGCATCGACCTGCACCGAGTGGTCGACCACCAGATCGGCCTGGGCCAACGGATTAATCCGGGCTGGGTCACCGCCCAGCTGCTGCATGGCATCACGCATGGCGGCCAAATCGACCACCGCTGGCACACCAGTGAAGTCCTGCATCAGCACACGGGCCGGCTTGAAGGCAACTTCGCGTGAACCGGCACTGGCTGGAGTCCAACGCGCCATCGCCTCGACATCTTCAGCACTCGTGAATCCGTCACCCACATTGCGCAATAATGCTTCAAGCACCACCTTGATTGAAAAGGGGAGCGTGCTCAAATCAACACCGTCCACAGCCTTCAGTGCATCAAGACGGTACATGATGTACTGCTGTGAACCGACGTTGAGCGGCGCTTTCGCTTGAAATACGTCGTTCAATGCATCACTCATAAATCAAAACCTTTCGTGTGTTCTCAGACGCACGCTGACGCCAGAGGTATAACTGACTGCTATTATAAAGCCAATTACACCTCTGCTTGCATCATCGCATGCACAACATCTCTGTCACACCTTACCCCTAGAAGCGCACTTCTACCGGCTCCAAATCAAACCCGCTCACCTCGGCTCGGATGACATCCCCGGCCACAATGGCTGGTGGAGGTGTCAGCGTGCCACTGCTGATGATTTCGCCAGCACCCAATGGTGCAAACTGGGGCTGATTGGCCGTAATAACTGCCAAAGCGGCCAAAGCGCGAGCCGGATTACCGAGCACAATTTGACCACTGCCCGAGCCTGCCAGTGCACCGTTTTTGTAAATACTAGCCTGTACCGTACCCAAAGCCGCCACAATATCGCTCAATGAATCCGACGCCGTAATCATGCGCTTGCGCCCCACATACAGAGCCCGATGCAAACCGAAGCCAGACACCGCATCGACACCCTTGAATTGCCAGTCGGGGTATGGGCACGACACCACTTCGAACCCCAACGCAATCCACTCGACGGCTTCAAGCGCCTTGACGGGATCCGCTACTCCCAATACACCAGATTTCAGGCCAAACATGATTTCGGGCTCAATTTTGGGCTGGAGTGCGGTCGTCAAATCGTGTGTGGTCGCACCAGTAGTCGTGTCGAAGACGGTGCTCTCGTACACGTAGCCCCACACTGCCGTGTTGAGCCGCATGCTCTCCCAGGCAGCAGGGTTGGTAAAACCAATTTTGCGACCCACCGGACGCATACCAGACGCCACGGCTTCGGCCAAATGCAACTGTGCCACCGCATACGCATCGTTGAGCGTAAACTGTGGATCTGCCGAAGGGGGTGCAGTCAATTCTGCATGAGCACGTGAATGCATGAGGCGTGCAGCAACTGTACTATGATTCATCACACGAACTTCCTTCCCATCAAGTCAACGAATGTGGTTGTATTGTACTACGCTGCGACATCTCGCTTACCACGACACCTCGACCACGTGATGCAACAAAGGCGAATCCAACACAAACACCGGCTGATGCCCGTCGTTCACGATAGCAGCATCAATACGCTGACCATCTACAAGCACCACCGCATCAGCAGGTGTATCTGCCGGCAATGGTACTATCAACGTCATCTGTTGACCACTACCCGTAGTATGAACTACTACCCCTCGTGGGGAACGTTGCCAGGTATAAGCCACATACCCATCGGCAGCCGCATCTCGGGCCACCACATAGGCCCTGTTTACGAGTGGATCATGCACCCAGCGTGGCTCAAGGCGCACAGTGCCATATAGCGGTGCTTCTGCAGTCACCCCAGCCGCACCTTCCATCAACGCAGCCAGCATGGCAGCCGCCCCCCAACCATCGTACGGCACGGTGTCGGGACCCGATATACCTGGTTGACCATTGGGGTAATACCACAAGTACGAGCCACCATAGCGCTGTATCAACACGGCATAGTGCTTGAGTGTGTCAAACCCGAAGGGCTCGTATTGATATCGCAAGGCGGCTTGAGCCAGCTCGCCACCCACAATCGGCATAATACCGCCATTTACGTATTCACCGGGGAGTTCACCTTTGCGACCCGCCATGCCATAGGCATATGCCGGGAAGGGTGGGTCGATGCTGAACCATGGGAGCACCACATCAGTACGTGCTTGGCCACGCGCATAGTAGGTATCAAGCACATACTGCGCCTCTTGTTTCCGAAAAATCCCACGATTCAATGCATAGGCATTCGAAATACTCAACTGCGCTGCCATGTCGACACCCGGTGCTTGCCAAGTGGGGTCTTCGGGCACAAAATGCGTCAAGAACCCGCCGTTCCAGGTCAGCTGCAACAGTCGATCATGCATTGCATCGGATTGATCGCGATAACGCTGAGCAGCTGCTGTATCACCGGTGGTGGCCTCCATGATGGCCAGCAGGCGCAGCGCATAAATCACGCCCGTGTTATCACCATGGAAAATACCCCACACGGTGTTTTCGTCGATCCAATGCCGTGGTGCCGGTTGACCCGTATCGGGATTGGTGGTCGTCGGTCCATATTCGAAGTCCCACATATCAATGGTATACGGGCGCCGCACTAGGCCCAGCTCGGCATTCCAACGCAGGGGATTACTCGTGGTATAGTCGATCGCCTTGCGCGCAGCTGGCAGCATGGTGCGCATCCAGGCCGTGTCACCAGTGGCTTGCCAGGCCTCGTAGATGCCCTGCACAAACAAAAACTCGAGATCAGACTCGACATCTTTGCGCCCTGCTTTCACCCCCAGTTCGGGCATATCCACCCAATCAGGCAGGCTACCATCGGGGCGTTGCGCATCGCGGAACGCCTCGAGCAAGCTGGTCATGTCGCGTTCGAAATACCGAAAACCCTGCGCCTGATACACATGATCTCGCAACCACAACAACGGATTATCGGGCGAACGATAGCCGCGAATGACACGTCCGTTCAGTTCGTAGCTACGCATGCTCTGTTGCAAAAAAGACACCGTCTGTGTGTAGATCATGGTGTACGTGATGACATCCGTCTCGACCGTCGATTGCGGGTCAAGCCGATAAACTGGCACCGACGTCGCCAGCGACTTCCCATCACGCTCCACAGTCATAGTTGCTTGGCCCACCGCCCCGCGGGGAATGGTGGTGAGCGCAAATTGCCCACCGATTACCTGCCCCGTACCGGCTTCGACACGTTGGCCCATAGCATCGTACACCTGGTAATCGACCGCACCATCAGGAGCGTCGATGTCTACCACCCCCTGCCACGTCTGCAACGGCTGTGCAGCGCGCGCATCACGCATTGGCTCAACTGCGACTGGCGTCGCCTGCGCATCATCACGGTGAGGTGTAGGTGGCAACGCAGGCTGTGATACAGCACACCCCACCAGACTCCACCACACCACACCGTGCCACCACCAACGTCGTACTACCATGCTTCCATGCTCCACTGCAACGACCCAATGGCTCCTGCATCAATATGCACATCATCACCAGGTACCAACCAGCGGTGCGTACCCACCGGGATGCTCAGGAGCGTACCGCTACTGAACACACTCCCAGCTGGCAACACCACATCACGGCTAGCGTGGGCGATGACTTCCGCCATCGGATAATCCACATCACGCAAATTCATCTGCGCACATACCTGGTCCTCGACCAGCAGACACATGTCGATATTCAGGCGCCCATCAGGCAGCACAAATTCGTGCAGCTCATCCATGGTCGTCAACATTGGGCCCATGATTGACCCCACCGCGCGTGATCCCAGACCATACAGCACGTCTTCGTCGGCCAAATCACGCGACACCACCGTGGCACACAGTGTCACGCCCACAATGGCATCAGCGGCATCATCAGCGTCCACATTGCACAAATCACGCCCAATGACCCACATCAACTCACATTCAATATCGCACATGGCAGACTGTGGGAAGGGCACCACGTGCCGATCCCCATACCAGTGATTGGTCATGGCTGCCCACAACGGTGGCCGCTCGTACCAACTCATCGGCACATGTTCACCACGCCGTCGCAAAGTCGCTTGGTGCCACGCCATACTCATGGCCGTACGCCGCCACCCACTCAGCCCATGCAAGGGAGCAACCAGTTGGACATCGTCATGACGCACGATCATTTCGACACCACCATACCAATGGGCAGCGCCAATATCGTTTTGCTGCTGGCGCATGATCTCTTCGAGGATGCTGATATTCCCCATATGGATGTATTCATTACGATTGGCCACGATGTCAGCGACACCAATGGCCTGGCTCGGTCTATCTTCACTTATCAACGACATGCCTGCATGGATGTCGATGATGCCGTGTTCTGTGGATATTCCAGCATGAATCGGTGCCCCCGATCGCCGAAAACTCACAATACGCATGGCGTCCCTTCCTCATCTCAACGGATACCCCATTGCTATCATACCGTATGTCTCTGCTCACCATCATCATATGTCACACATGCATCGCTCACTGATTGACCAATACCTTTCACTTTGATATACTATTTGCAGTAGTAATGTAAAGTCATATGTTAAAGACCTGTGTCTGAACACACATGGATTGGAGTGCCAATGGCAGACGCAAATGAAATCCTCCAACTGGGCATCGAGGCAGCCCGTGATGGCAACCGTGAAGAAGCACGGAATTTGTTCACACTGTTGACTCGACAAGAGCCCGACAACATTCAGGGTTGGCTGTGGCTCGCCGGGGTGTCAGACACGGCCGATCAGCGCCGTGCTGCGCTCGAACGTGCCATCGAAATCGACCCTCAGAATGAAATGGCACTCCGTGGACTGCGGGCCATGGGGGGCACACGCGGTAGCCTCGCAGAGCGTGGGCGCAACCTGATGCAACGCACCGGAGCCATTCTCGGTGGTGGTGGGCGGCGCAATACGGCCGACAATCGGCAATCATCAGGGCGAAATGCCACCGCCAACCCGGTCATTACTCACGAAGAAGAGCTGACTGCCGAGTTTGAGGCCTTCGAAGAAGAATACGACGACGGTCGAGGCCCGAGTCCGTTCATGTGGGGGATTCTGCTTGCCATTGCATTGGTGCTAGTGGTCTACGTGGGTAGCCAGTTCTTTATGGGTGGTAGTAGCTCCACAAACAGTGGTTCATTCCTCGACGGATTGTTTGGCTCGGACACGGCTGCTGAGGCATCGCCAGAGCCCACCACCGATGCGCTCGCCACTGCAACTCCACGTGCAACAATGACAGCAGAGCCCACCCCAGAGCCAACTGCAGTGCCCCTGATGGACATCGGCTTGACCGAGTCGCTCAACAACAGCGGTTGGGAATACGGCATCCGTGAGCCTTTGATTTTCGGAGATCGCACAGACAAACTCAGTGATGTGCCTCCTACGAATGGGCGCTATGTGGTACTCGTGGTGGTTATTGGCAATACATCAGGCAACGCCCAATCGCTCCCCGAAGACTTCTTTGTGCTGACCGACGATCAGGGTCGCGAGTACAAAGCCAACTTCGAGCGCTCCAACACGTTGTTTGTCAACGGGGGAGGTAAGGGTGTGGTATCTGACCTGGGCGTCTACGAGGTCGTCACCTCCAACGTGCTCCAGAGCGTACCGCTCATCTTTGATGTGCACGCCGACGCCACCAACCTGCGCCTGTACGGCGGGAACAACCGCAGCCAAGGCTGGTTGATCGCCGCAGGCCTGCAGTAATCGAAACCCACGTCACCGTGTCCACACCCACAATGCCCCGTGCCAGCAGGCACGGGGCATTGTGGTATCACTCAGACGGTACCACGCAGTACGGGCAAGACCTCACGCCCGAGGATTTCGATGGCGTGGAGCGGATCAGGACCGAGTGGCGGCCCAAAGCTGATATGCGTGGCACCAGCCGCCTTGAGGGCAAGCAACCGAGGTAATACGTCAGCACTCGTGCCCGCAATACCAATTTGGAGCATTTCCGGTGTGACCATCGCACACGCACGTGCTTCGTCGTGGTCATGTTGGATGGCGTGTTCGATAGGAGCAAATTCGGCACGATCGACACCAATATTCGCCAAAATCGTATCACTGAGCGCATGACCATAATACGCAATCTTTTGGCGCAGTGGTGCTTCGGCAGCGGCACGCTCATCGGCAATCGAAATCCAGATACATGCTGCCATGTCGACACTCGCTGGGTCACGCCCAGCCGCCGCAATGCCCCGGTCGACCAGCGTACGTGCAGTGTGGTAGTGCTCGGGTGGGAACAGGAGCGGCAAGCCGCCGTCGGCATGCGCACCAATCGCTTCGAGCATTTTGGGACTCATAGCCCCCAAGTAAATCGGGATGGGGCGTGTGGGGGTGCGCATGTAGGCTTGCGCTGTCCACTGCCCGAGCTCGTGCCCCGCGAACGGCACTCGTTCACCGGCAAACAAGGCACGCAACACCTGAATGCTCTCGACGGTGCGAGCCAACGGGCGGGGCTGGGGGATGTCCACCCACTGCAAGAAGTCACCGGCGCCAGCCCCAATACCGAGTGCCATGCGCCCGTGTGACAGTTCGTCGAGTGCGACGGCTTGCATGGCGACTTCTGCTGGATGCATGGTATATGGGTTGACGATGCACGTGCCGAGTTGAATACGTTCGGTCGCCACTGCACAGCTCGCCAGGATTGGCCAGACCCCGTAGAGGAACAAATCATCGCTGACCCAGAATTGATCGAATCCTGCGTGTTCGGCAGCTTGTGCCAGCGGGGCGTAGGCATGCACGGGCAGGTCATTATTGAAGCGCACCGAAAATCGCATATGGCGGTATCTTTCTCTTTCCTATCAAGTACCCTGTTGCGCTGTCATTATACCCTGCCGACACCCCCCAACCGGCTGCAAATCAAATTTGACAAAGCATCATCCGACATGCTAATATGTATCTCACGGGCGATTAGCTCAGCTGGTTAGAGCGCAACGTTGACATCGTTGAGGTCGGTGGTTCGAGTCCACTATCGCCCACCA
>VFQS010002798.1_pt1 | contig 13906 bp, 6 predicted proteins | sample 3512361 | NCBI WGS metagenome assembly VFQS01 (sample SAMN10412375, study PRJNA504923) | tailings metagenome | isolation source: Relicate 1 Philex TSF3 active mining | place: Philippines
CTGAATCTGGACGAAACTGTCTGCCGCAACTGAACTTTGAAAGCCGAACCATGTTCCGAACAACCTGCCTGCTGACACTTCTGCTTTGCTGGCTGCTTACGCCGGCCACCAGCACTGCTCAGTCGCCCGCTGCACAGTCCTCACCTCGTCGGCCGAATATTGTCTTCATCTTCTGCGACGACCTGACGTGCCAGGCCATCAGTGCCTACGGTGAAAGTCGACACCTTCTGGAAACACCCCATATCGACAAACTGGCCGCACAGGGTGCCCGCTTTGATCGCTGTCTGGTCACAAATTCCATCTGTGGCCCCAGCCGGGCAACAATCCTGACCGGCAAATACTCCCACCGCAACGGCTTCTACAACAACAGCAACTGCACCTTCGACAGCTCACAGACAACTTTCCCCAAACTGCTGAAAGCTGCCGGATATCAGACTGCCATGATCGGCAAATGGCACCTCGTCTCGGACCCCACCGGATTCGATCACTGGCAAATTCTGCCCGGCCAGGGGCTCTACTATAACCCACCGATGATTCGCAACGGCGAAAAAGTCAAACTCAACGGCTACACAACCGACCTGATCGCTGATCTGTCGATTGACTGGCTGAAGCAGCGGGATCGCACAAAACCGTTTCTCCTCATGAGCCAGCACAAAGCGCCACATCGCGAATGGGCACCCGCTCTTCGGCACCTTGGCTGGGACAACGATCGGGTTTATCCCGAGCCCCCCACATTGTTCGACGATTTTGCAGGTCGCAGTCGCGCAGTCTCCGATCACGACATGGGACTTGATCGAACCTTTACGGAACTGGACGCCAAACTGCGTCCCGCACCCAATATGTCTCCTGAACAACTGCAGCAGTGGAACGCCTGGTACGGACCTCGAAATGAAAAATTTCTGGCAGCAGGACTGCAGGGCAGGGAACTTGTCCGCTGGAGATACAACCGCTACATGCATGACTACCTCGCCTGCGTAAAAGCGGTCGATGAAAATGTCGGACGACTGATGCAGACCCTTGAGGATGAGGGGGAAGCCGAAAACACGGTGGTCGTGTTTACCAGCGATCAGGGATTCTTCCTCGGAGAACACGGCTGGTTCGATAAACGCTGGATCTTCGAAGAATCACTCCGCACACCAATGATGGTGCGGTGGCCGGGCGTTGTGAAACCAGGGTCCGTGCAGAAGGAAATCGTTTCACTTGTTGACTTTGCTCAGACTTTCCTCGATATCGCCGGACTCCCGCAGCCGGCCGATATGCAGGGACGCAGCCTGCTGCCGATTCTGCAGGGGCAAACCCCGGCGGACTGGAGAACCAGCCTTTACTATCACTATTACGAATTCCCTGTCCCGCATCGGGTGCGGCCACATATGGGCGTTATCACCGATCGCTACAAACTGGTGCACTACTACAAGCCGGATATCGACGAATGGGAACTGCTCGATCGACAACAAAATCCTGAGGAGACCAGGAACTACTACGGGGATCCGGAGTATGCTCAGGTGGTACAGGAACTGCAGGCCGAACTGCAGCGGCTGCGTGAGCAAGTCGGTGACACCGCTGAGGTTCCGCGATCCGCCTACGGCAACCAGCCGTTTGACGGAGAGGCCATCAGCCCGCAAAAAAAGCCCGGGACAGCTAAAAAACAGGGCAAACAGCCGTGAATTCCGGAGTCGCTGCATGTCGCTTGTGATCCGCATCACACTGATCGCCTTCACGGTCCTGATCAGGCCGGTGGCAGGACAGACAGACCCCGATTTCGACCGGGATGTTGCTCCCGTCCTGCTCAGTCGCTGCCTCGAATGTCACCAGAACAACAATCCCTCCGGTGGCCTGTCGCTGGAAACTGCAGCTGAGCAGCGACGCGGTGGAGACAGCGGTCCGGCACTGATTCCAGGAAATGCAGCCGGCAGCCTGCTGCTGGCTCGAGTCCTTGCAGCTGAAATGCCGCCGCCTGCCAACGGCCACGCTCGTCCGCTTCCCCCGTCGGAAGTGGATGTGCTCAGACGCTGGATTGATCAGGGTGCCAAAGTTCCCGCCGGTCGCGTGCTGGATCTCTTCGAAAAAACTCTGATCAGCCGCGGCGGTCGTGACTGGTGGTCACTGCAGCCCCTGAAGACGGCTCAGCCACCGCAACCGTCTGCTGTCCCGTGGAACACCTGGCAATCGCATCCCATTGATCGATTCCTTGCGGCTGGACTGCAGCAACATCAATTGACACCTGCCCCGGCGGCAACAGCACGGGAACTGGTGAGAAGGCTGAGCTGGGTGGTAACCGGACTGCCACCGCTGCAATCCGACATGGAACTGGCTGCTGCCGCAGACAGGGCAGGGCAGGGGGGGCTGACTGCCGTTCAGTATCAGCAACTGGTTGACCGCCTGCTCGCATCGCCGCACTATGGTGAACGCTGGGCCAGACACTGGCTGGATGTGGTACGCTATGCCGACACCAGTGGCTATGAACGCGACCAGCCCAAACCATTTGCCTGGAAGTATCGAGACTGGGTCGTGCAGGCACTGAATGCAGATCTTCCCTGGGATCAGTTTGTCCGCCTGCAGCTGGCAGGAGACGAAGTCCCGAATCGCAGCGAACAGACTGTGATTGCCACCGGATTTCTGCGACTGGGCACATGGAACGATGAGCCGAATGACCCTGAGGACTACGTTTATGAACGACTTGAAGATCTGGTACACACGACGTCCTCCGCCTTTCTGGGACTGACGGTCAAATGTGCACGCTGCCACGATCACAAATTCGATCCGATTCCTCAGTCCGATTATTATCGATTTGCTGCAGCCTTCTGGCCGGGGCCACTGAAAGCCGGAAGTCGCACGCTGCTGGGTGGACCGGATGCAGCAGCACTGGGATATCCCGAAGTATTGGGATGGACTGACCTCACCAGACAGCCCCAGCCACTGCATGTTCTGAAAAACGGCGAGCGTCACAGGCCATTGCAGGCTGTTTCCGCAGGTCCGCTCAGTTGCCTGCCAGCCCCAGGCCGCAGTGATTTTGCTGCGGCGGACACGGGCAGCACCACCAGGCTCAGACTGCAGCTGGCGGACTGGATTGCCAGCCCGCAGAACGCACTTGCTGCGCGAGTTATTGTCAACCGACTCTGGATGCACCACTTCGGTGAAGGGCTCGTTCGCAGCACCAGCAACTTCGGCTTCACCGGCGATCAGCCCAGCCATCCTGAGCTGCTGGACTGGCTCGCCCGCGAACTGCTCCGCAGTGGTGGCAGCCTGAAGCACATGCACCGCCTGATACTGACCTCCGCCGCATGGAGGCAGTCAGCGCAGCATCCGCAGGAACAGCACTGCAGTTCCATCGACGCCGGTAACCGATGGCTGTGGCGAGCCAATCGGCGAAGGCAGGACGCCGAATCCCTCCGGGATGCGTTTCTGGTCGCGTCCGGGGAACTGGATCGGCGAACAGGAGGCCCCGGTTTCGTGCCCACTCTCAGCACGGACGCCCTCGAAGGCCTCTCGAAAAAAGATGCCGCATGGACAGCATCACCACCGGCAGAACAACTGCGCCGCAGTCTCTACATGTATCTGCAGCGCAGTTTGCAGCCACCTATGATGACCACCTTCGATCAGTGCGACACCACCATTTCCTGCGGGCGCCGGGATGTCTCAATCGTTGCCCCTCAGGCGCTGACACTGCTGAACAATCAGTTTATGCACCAGCGTGCCGAAGCACTGGCTGCCACCACGGCCCCCGTCCCCGGACAGGCCGCCCAGGTCCGGCACATCTGGCAGGCAATCCTGCAGCGTCAGCCTGACGAGCAGGAACTGTCCGACAGCCTCCAGCACCTCGCAACTCAGAAACGTCTCCTTGCCGAAAGCCTCCGGACCGCGGCAGCAGGCAAGCAGAACTCACTGCCCACACGCGTTGCCCCGGCTGTTGCAGCGGTCTGCCGACAAATCGCCGCCCCGGCGGAACATGTGCCCCTCGCAACCGAAGTGCGGCTGCTGCTGGACGCATCCACAGGAATCCAGCTGTCCCCGGACGGATCCGTCGAACTCTGGCTCAGCCGTGATACCGCCGGGCGAACTGCCACCCAGCCTGTACCCGCAAGACGGCCAATGCTCAGCAAACTGCCCGGAAACAACCATGCCGCTGTGGAGTTCAACGGACGCGACAGCTGCCTGCAGCTTGGCACTGGACTGCTGGATCAGGATGAGTTCACCGCGTTTGCCGTCGCGACCGATCGCGCCGCCGCAGGACACCGGGAACTGCTGTCGAACTGGAGCGGCCGCGATGGTAACTCCACCGAATCCCTGTTCGTGGGACTCACTGGCGAACGAGCCTTCCGCCTGAGCGACGCGCTGTCCGGAGTTGGCGAATTGCAGCAGGGCGATCAACCATTCCTGCTGACGGCTGCCAATGGTCCCAACGGTGCTGTGCTGTTCCAGGGACTGCGACAGGCTGCCTTCCAGTCAGCCAGACTCCCCCCCAGACGCCTTGATACACCGTGGGTCATTGGGCAGCAGGGGAATATCGCGGGCGAATACTGGCACGGACACCTCAGCCTGCTGGTGGTCTTCGAGCGTCAGCTGAATCCGGATGAACGGCTGGCTGTGCAGACTGCCATCAGCAGCAGGTTCAGTATGCCGCTGCAGGCACAGCCCACCGCAGAGCCCGCCAGTCCCGAGCAGCTGGCACTCGCATCATTGTGCCTGGTACTGCTCAACACAAATGAATTTGCCTTCATCGACTGACTGAACTTCCGTCAAACAGCATCAGCCGACGGTGGCAGATTCAGTGACTCACAATCCAGCCTGAACAGGCGACGCGCATTGCCCGTCGTGATTTTTGCCATTTCCTCCATCGACATGCCATGAACTTCCGCCAGACAGGCACATGTGTCGGCAACCCACGCAGGTTCGTTGCGTTTGCCACGGTACTGCTGAGGGGCCAGATACGGAGCATCCGTTTCGATCAGCAGCCGATCCAGCGGGACCTGAGCTGCCACCGCTCGCAATTCATCATTCCTGCGATACGTCAGCATACCACTGAAGGACAGAAACATTCCCATCTGCAGACATTCAGTCGCTGTCGCTTCGCTGCCGCAGAACGAATGCATCACACCCCGCAAAGGAGCAGTCTCCGCTGACTCACGCAGCACCTCCAGAACTTCAGCCTCAGCCTCACGACAGTGCACGACAAATGGCTTGTCACACCGACGGGACAACTGAATATGTCGTCGAAACGAATCGTACTGCAGATCCAATGGGACGTCTTTCCAGTAGTTATCAAGACCCGTCTCGCCAATCCCCACGACCCGCGGATGAAATGCCAGTTCCTCAATCCGCTCCCAGTCCCCCGGCCGAATCTCATGAGTATGGTTCGGATGTACTCCCACCACGGCCGAAATTCCAGGATACCTGTTGGACAGGAGGACCACGGCCTGACTGGTGGCGGCGGAAATGCCGATCGCCAGCAACTGCACCACCCCGGCGGCTGCAGCACGCCCCAGCACCTCTTCAAAATCCTGACGAAACGAATCAGATTCGGGATGACAGTGGGTATCGACCAGAACAGAGGCCATAGGGAATTCCGAAACTGAATGGACGGGGCTCGATTTACAGGGTGTCTGCGGCTATCTGCTGCAACAGAACATCATCCACAATCGTCCCTTTGGGCAGCAGCTTCAACTTCTCCGTGATGCGAATCACCCGTGCCTCATTATGGGGAATACCAAGTCCCTGCAGGCGATGTGCGACCGCCCGACGACCACTGTGCCTTCCCAGCACCAGCCGTATCTCATCACCGCCTACCGTTTCAGGCCGGAACGGCAGATAGGTGTCCGGATTCTTCAGCAGTCCGTCCTGATGAATTCCCGCTTCAGTCGCAAAAATGTTCGCTCCGCCAACAGGTTTCATCAGCGGCAGACCGACCCCTGTGAGCTCTGCCACCAGACGACACAGGGGGGCCAGCATCCGAGTATCAACACGGTGGGTCCGCCCGTACTGCTCCTGATGGAGTGTCAGTGCCATCACGACCTCCTCCAGCGAAGCATTTCCCGCCCGTTCGCCGATTCCATTCACTGTGCACTGCACCACATTGGCGCCTTCTGCGATACACGCCAGAGTATTGGCGACAGCCAGACCCAGGTCATTGTGAAAATGGACCGCCAGCAGAGCCCGCTGCAGCTCCGGCACTCCGTCCTGAATCCGCCGAATGAAGTCCCGTGATTTTTCCGGAGTCAGCAGCCCCACCGTATCAGGAAAGCCAATTGTCGTCGCCCCCGCGCGAATTGCCTCACGATAGCACTCGCACAAAAAGTCGACTTCCGTGCGGCTGGCGTCTTCAGGACTGAACGCCACAATCCGAAACTTCTCCGCCGCGTATCCGACTGTGTCGGAAATCAACTGCAGAATCTCACTCCGACTCTTCCCAAGCTTGTAAGTGCGATGCAGCGGACTGGTTCCGCAGAACAGACTGACCCCGCGTTTGTGCACCGGGTTTCCATCCAGAGCGCGATCTGCCGCGTCAATGTCACTGCGTACCGTCCGACAAAGCGCTGTCAGCACCGGGCCCCGCACCCGACCCACCATCAGTCGAATGGCTTCCACATCCGCTTCCGAACTGGCCGGAAAACCGGCATCCAGAGAATGTACACCGGCCTTTTCCAGGGCCAGCGCGATCCGCAACTTCTCATGCGGCTCCAGCGTGGCACCCGGCATCTGCTCACCATCCCGCAGAGTTGTGTCGCTGAACAACACAACACCACCGCGACGATGACGCGCTATGATCGCCTCACGAAGCCTGTCCTCCAGACGCTGACGAAATGTGCGTACCCTGCGGTCTTCCGACACAGCAAACTCCCTTCCCTGAGCAGACTTCCTCGAATCAGCTATCCCCGCGACGCTTTCCCCGACGACGACCACTCTGCTCACCCAGTGACGAGCGTCGCCGCAGCATGTGATGGTAATGCTGAGCAAATCGATGAGCCTCATCGCGAATGTACTGCAGCAGACGCAGAGCCCACGAATGACGGCTCAATCGATGCGGCTCCGCTGCACCCGGCACATAAATCTCCTCCTCACGCTTCGCCAGTGACACCGTGGGCGGTGGAGTAATGCTGAGCAGCTGAAATGTTTCCATCACCGCATTCAACTGCCCCTTGCCACCATCTACGAGCAGCAAATCCGGAAAGACATCGCCCTCCTCATTCAAACGCGAAAAACGACGAGTAATCACTTCACGCATCGACGCAAAATCATCCACACCTTCGACAGTCTGAATCCTGAACTTCCGGTAACCCGGCTTGAAGGGCAATCCATCAATAAACTGCACCAGACTGGCCACCGTTTCGCTGCCCTGCAGATGAGCAATGTCCAGCCCCTCAATACGGCGGGGAATCTCAGACAGACCCAGCAATTTCCGCAATCCCTCCAGACCCTTCCGCGGATCCGTGTAGAACACCTCCGGTTGCGCATGACTCTCAAGGTCTCCCCGCAGATTCAGACTCTCCAGAGCCTGAATCTCATCCCGTATCCTCGCTGCCTTCTCAAAACGCAGCTCGCGGGAAGCCTGCTTCATCGACCCCTCCATCTCCTTGAGCAGCGCCGGACGGCCACCATCAAGAAATAATCGCAGCCGACGGATGTCCTCACGATACTCCTCACGACTGATCCTCAGATTGCATGGCGCAGTGCACTGATTAATACTGGCCAGCAGACAGGGCCTGAACCAGCGCCAACGCTCGTCCTTCTCATCAATGTCCAGCGAACACGTCCTGAATCGAAAAATCTTCTGCAGCACCGCTATCGTGCCACGCAACTGACCCGCACTGGTGAACGGACCATACAATCGCACTCCCGACGTTTCCGGCTGACGAGTAAACTCAACACGCGGAAAATCTTCCCGCGTCGTAATCTGCAGATACGGAAAAGTCTTGTCGTCCTTCAGCAGAGAATTGAAACGAGGCTGTATGTCCTTGATCAGCCGCGCCTCCATCAGCAACGCATCTACCTCACTCTCCGCCTCGATGAAATCCACATCTCGAATTTCCAGCACCAGATCGGCCGTCCTGCGATCCACCTCCGCCGCCGCCGTAAAATAACTCGAAGCTCGGTTCCGCAGATTCACGGCCTTGCCAACATAAATCACTCGCCCTTCACCGTCCTTCATCAGGTACACACCCGGACCAGTCGGAAATCGACGCACCTTCTTTCGAGGAGTGAGTGCGTCACCGTCCACGCTGTCCTCAAATCCCTCCTGATCTCGGTCTTCTCCGGCTGCCATAACCTGATCTTCCGTCCAGCAATTGCCCCTGGCACTGACACGGCAAAAATCGCCCTCGTTCAGCTCCCGAAGTACATTTTCCGGGGTATTGTAGCGAAACTTTCAGGGTCGTGGCGGCATTCCCGCAGATATCGGGCCATTGGCCACCAAAACTGAAAGTGATCGATTTTCGCATCGCTGGATGTTGAATTTATACCGGGTTTCCGTAGTTTAGTGTCAGTTGACGGTGGCCGAAACGGGGGGTTTCGGCGGAACAGAGTCAATTTGTGCCGATGATGGCCGATGGAAACTGAAAGGCTGGGTCATATGAAGATGATGCGTTCTCTTGCTGCACTGGTGCTGCTGGCTGTTGTGTCAATTACTGTGGGTTGCGGTGGTGGCGAGCAGACTGGTGCTGCCGGCGGCGGTGCTGCTGCTGGCTCCGGCGTTGCTGGTGGTGCACCGGCTGCCCCAGCTGAAACTCCGGCTGCTCCGGCAGACGCTGCTCCTGCTGCTCCTGCAGAAGGCGAAAAGCCAGCTGACGCTGCTCCGGCTGCCGCTCCTGCAGAAGGCGAAAAGCCCGCTGACGCCGCTCCGGCTGCCGCTCCTGCCGAAGGCGAAAAGCCCGCTGACGCTGCTCCGGCTGCTGATGCACCGAAGGCTGAATGATCGCGTTCACGGTTCAGTTCAAACAGGAAGCCCGACTGCTCTCGCAGTCGGGCTTCTTTCGTTGTGGATCTTCCCAACTTCCGTGTCAGACTTCCCGACCGCGTTTTTTGGCGGCCTTGCCGGCCGATTTGCTGACCGCTTTCCCGGCAGCTTTCTTTGCAGCCTTCTTCACGGCCTTTTTGGCTCCCCGAGCCGCACCGCCACGACGCCCAGTCGACTTGCCACCACTGGCCGCCCGGGCCGCCAGCCATTGCAGCGCCTGCTCCATCGTGACAGAGGCCGGATCCGTCTCCTTCGGTACAGTGGCATTCACAGAGCCGTGCTTAACGTACGGACCGTAACGCCCCTCGAAGATCTGCACCGGAGCCTGATCTTCCGGATGCGGCCCCAACTCCTTCAATGCCACCGGCGCCGATTTGCGACGCGTATTCCGCAACATCTCAACAGCCACATCCAGCGGCACATTCAGCACGCTGTACGTTTCACCATCATGCTCAAACTGATGCGTTTTGCGATCAAAACCCGCAAACACCTTATCGTGAGTCACATACGGGCCGAACATGCCAATCCCGGCATTCACAACCTTCCCCGTCAGCGGATGTTTGCCCAGCTGCCGCGGCAGCGCCAGCAATTCCAGTGCAGTGGGCAGATCCAGACTGTCGGTGCTGATAAAGTTGGGCACACTGCAGTACTTCGGCTTCTTTCCATCCTCAGTGACCTCCCCCATCTGCAGATAGGGGCCCCGCGGGCCTCGCTTCAGATAAATCGGCAGACCTTCCTCAGGATGCATACCGATCGCTGTCGGGCCACGCTGTTTTTCATCCAGCAGGCGATCGGCGACTTCGTTTGTAATCTCACCCGGAGCAATCGTGTCGGGAATCGAAGCGGTCAGCTTTTCCTCCCCGCGAGTCTTTTCGAAATACGGGCCATAACGACCGACTCGGACCGCCGCATCCAGACCGTCAATCGACAGCGTACAGGCATCGCGAGGATCAATATCCCCGTCCCGCTGCTTCACCTGCTCATCAAGCCCCTCACGGCCGTTGTAAAACTCACGCAGATAAGGCAGACGTTCTGCCGATCCCGTCGCAATATCATCCAGCTTCTGCTCCATCTGTGCCGTAAAGCCCAGATCCACAAGACGCGGAAAGTAGTTTTCCAGCAGTCGCGTGACTGCCATCGCCGTAAATGTCGGAATCAGCTGATTGCCATTCTTCCGCACATAGCCTCGATCCACAATCGTGCTCAAAATGCTGGCGTATGTGCTGGGACGACCAATTCCTTCCGATTCCAGCGTCCGCACCAGAGTCGCCTCGGTGAAACGTGCCGGAGGCTTGGTTTCGTGAGCATTGGCTTCCGCCTGCTGCAGAGCCAGTCGATCGTGCTCACGCATCGTCGGCAGGGTCGAATCCTGATCCTCAATTGCCGCATCCGGATCATCGCTGCCTTCCACGTAGGCACGGAAGAAACCAGGGAATTCCACCGTCCTGCCCGTCGCCCGGAACTCGGCATCGCCCGCCGCAATCGTGACTGTATCAAACCGCAGCAGCGCGTCGGCCATCTGTGTTGCCATCGTCCGCTTCCAGATCATCTGGTACAGACGGTACTCAGGCCCGGACAGTCCGAGCTCTTCGGCTGTGCGCATGTCAGTACCGGCCGGGCGAATGGCCTCGTGAGCCTCCTGGGCTCCTTTGGTTTTTGTGGAAAACTGCCGCGGCTCCGGACTGAGATAGCTGCGACCATAAAGATCATCCACCCGCCCCCGAGCGGCGCGAATCGCTTCACCGCTCAGATTGACACTGTCCGTTCGCATGTAGGTGATATGGCCCTCCTCATACAGACGTTGTGCGATCTGCATGGTCTGGCGAGCGGACAGCCCCAGCTTTCGATTGGCTTCCTGCTGCATGGTACTGGTTGTGAACGGAGGGTATGGGCGACGAACCTGCTGCTTCTGCTCGACCGCACTCACCACCCACGGCAGCTTTTCGATCCGCTGCACCGTGGCCCGCGCCTGCTCTTCGGACAGCAACAGCACATCCGCACCAGCCTTCAGGCGTCCGGTCTGCTCGTCAAAATCCCTGCCCGACGCAATGCGACGTCCACCCAGCGACTGCAGCAGAGCCTCGAAGGGCACTCCCGAGTCGGCAGTCAGACGCGCCTTAATGTCCCAGAATCGACCACTGCGAAACTTCATTCGCTCAATCTCGCGATTGACCAGCAGTCGCACCGCAACACTCTGCACCCGCCCGGCTGACAGGCCCCGCGCAATCTTCTTCCACAGCAGAGGACTGAGCGTGTAACCATACAAACGGTCCACAACACGCCGGGTTTCCTGAGCCTGCACCAGATTCTCGTCCACCTGCCGAGTGTTTCGGATGGCCTCGAGAATCGCCGGCTTTGTGATCTCAGAAAATGTCATGCGGCTGACAGGAACCGTTGGCTTCAGTACCTGCACCAGATGCCAGCCAATACTTTCCCCTTCACGGTCCTCGTCAGTCGCCAGCACCAGTTCGCTGACTTTTTTCAGGCCGTCCTTGAGTTCCGTGATCAGCTTCTTTTTTTCGGCCGGCACCACATACAGCGGATCAAAGTCGTCGTTGACGTTGACTCCCAGAGTCGCCCATGACTCCTTCTTCAGCGCAGGCGGAATCTCCGCGGCGCTGGATGGCAGGTCGCGGATATGCCCCATACTGGCCCGAACGATGTAATCATCGCCCAGAAATCCCGCAATTTTCTTAGCTTTTGCCGGTGATTCCACAATCACCAGCGCTTTCTTGAGAGCAGCCATGAACGATCAGTTTCTGAAAAGCCGGTCAGACCGGCGTAAATACAGCCTCGGCAGATTCCCCCTACAACAAAGCCGGAACGGCGGGGGATTTCAACACATTCGAGAGATTTGCACCACTTTCCGGGAAAATCGAGAAAACAGGGGCCCGGCAGCCTGACAGGGTCCCGCAACCCAACCTCCCAGTGCATACTGCCACCGCGATCACGGCAAACCGCAGGCTGGGAAACTCTGGTTGACCTTGCCTCTGCACTGCCGACGGCTAGAATCTCCGCTTTGCCTTTTGTTCACCCACGACCGTGCCTCCCGCGTTACTGGAATAAAGCATCGTGCAGACGTCTGTCAAGTCAGTCGTTCTGTCGCCAACTCCGGAACACCCGGCTTCAAAGAGTTTTTACTCATGAGCACTCCGTTCACTTTTTTCCGTCGCCATCAGCAGATCACCATGGTCAGCATCGTGATCCTTTCGATGGTGGCCTTCACCATCAGCGACATGATGTCCAACCAGACAAATCACTTTGTCATGCTGGGAGTCCTGCTGGGCGGAATCATCATGGGTTTCTCCGGCATCCGGCAGGGTCGCTGGCTGCAGTACAGCATCGGTGGTGCAATCTTTGGTGGAATCGCCGGCTGGCTGATTCCAGGCTCCATCTCCTCCACCGACGGTTTCTATCAGGACTCCGCCATCGGCGCCTTCGATGACCAGCGGATTCAGGAAACTTCCACACGCCGCAGCATCTGCAACGCCTTCATGGCTCAGGCTTTCAGCAAAGTCTACGGTGCCGGGACCGAGCGCTTCGCGCCCCAGTTCCGCTACTACACAACACTGCAGGAAGATGCCATCTTCGGCGAACTGCTGAAAGCCGAAGCCGATGCCATGCAAATCGTTGTTACCGACGAAATGGTCTCGGATTTCATCAACCAGGCCGTCGACGGCCGACTCTCAGCAAAGGCCTTCGCCGAAATTCGAACCGGACTCAACGTCGGCGGAATGACGGTTTCTGAAGATCAGCTGTTCGAAGCATTTCGACATGAAATTGCTGCCCGCCTTGCATTCACGCAGTTGTCTCCCTCCACAGCCGCTGTCGCTCAGCCCCCAGGCGTTTATTATGACATGTTCCGCCGCACACAGGTACGGCAACGCCTGAATGCCGTTCAACTGGATGTGGATGCTTTCCTCCCCAAAGTCCCCGAACCTGCCACCGCAGAAATCGAATCCACCTTCGCTCAGTACGCCAAAAAATTCCCCGGAATGGACGGACCAGGGTCGCCAGGATTTCGCCAGTTCAACAAAGCCTCCCTCGCATTCCTTGAGCTCTCCTGGAAAGCCGCACAGGACAGTACTCCGGTACCCACAGATGCCGAAATCGAGACTTTCTACAACGAAAAAAAGGATACCTTCTATCGCAAGGAGCCCGAAGAAAAGCCCGCTGATGACCCCGCTGCTGCACCTGCAGCCCCGGCTGATCCCGCAGCACCAGTGACACCGGACCCGGCCACACCTGCTCCGGATGCACCTAAAGCCGAAGCACCGGCCCCGGAAACTCCGCCGGCACAGCCCGCTGAACCCAAAGCAGAATCCGAGGCAGCCACTCAGCCGGCTGCACCGGCACCTCAGCCTGACGGTAACTGCCTGCCTTACCAGGACGAAACCGACAAGCCCGCAGAACCTTCTGCCGAGACGACTCCGCCAGCCCAGGATGCACCAGCCCAGTCGCCACCCGCCGATGCTCCCGCAGCACCGGCCACAGACGCCGCTGCTCAGGCACCGGCCACCGGCGGGCCCGATCCCGTACCTTTCGTGATCCCTCCCGTCGAATATCGCCCGCTTGACGATGAACTCAAATCTGAAATTCGCGAACAATTGCATGAGGAACGCATTCGCAAAGCGATTGACGAAAAAATGGAAGCAGTCATGACCGGGCTGCGCGAGATTGAACGAAAACGCTCAGCCGCTCGACGTCAGGTCGTGGATCAGAACCCATCGATGACTTCAGAGCAAATCGCCACTGAAATGCAGGAAGTCCACAAATCGCTGCTGGACGAGATGAAGGCTCTGGGTGAAAAACTGGGGCTCAGTTTCGTGCGAACCGGGCTGCTGAATCGTATGGATCTCGCTGCCGATGAGCAGATCGGCCCGGCCCTCGGTTACACCAGCGGGGCCCCGGTTGCAGACGAGGTCTTCTCACGCTTCCCTCAGCGTGATCCGTGGGAAG
>VFQS010002799.1_pt1 | contig 13905 bp, 13 predicted proteins | sample 3512361 | NCBI WGS metagenome assembly VFQS01 (sample SAMN10412375, study PRJNA504923) | tailings metagenome | isolation source: Relicate 1 Philex TSF3 active mining | place: Philippines
CTAAAATAGCAATTTCAGCGCGTGTGATGTTTTTTTGAAAATCAATGTAGTTTTGTGAGAAAGCAAATCCTAACATCACAAAGAAATAAAGAAAAAGTAGGTATTTCATTTTGCTGGTTTCTTTAAGTTCTAATAATATTTTTTCCTGTATTCACAGTATTCGTCTAAAGTAACGCGTTTATAATGCGGATTTATAAGATATAGTAAATCAGTACTCGGTAGTAATAAAAAACGGCGTAGTTCTTCCATTTCAAGTGAAGAAATAATTGGATTTGTTGGGGTAAAGTAGCGAATGTTTTCTTGTTTATCTACCCCCATAAAAAAGTAATCAATATTGGAATAAGGTAGTTGTTTTCCTTCGCAATAAAAATGAGTAGTATCGTGAATCGCAGTTAAACTATCTCCTTGAATTTTAAAATAATTTTGTCCCATCACCCCATCACGCTCGACTAAATAAGCCATAACATCCCGATTCAGCCATCCTTTTCGTGTAAATTCCATCAACTCTTTTTGGATAGGGTGTAAATATCTCCATCCATCATGAAAAATGATTACACCTAGTAACCCTTGCGTTGCAATACCACTTTTAAATCGATTAAACCGTTCTGGTTCATTTTTAGCCCAATAAATTAATTTTTGCGCATTCAAACTATCAATATTTTTACCTTTAAAACCACCTTTTCGGTATTTCTGATCTTTGTAAATCATCCTTAAAATGGGAAAAGTAGAATTCGTTTTTTTCGTTTTGTGTTTTCGGTAAATACGATACGTTTTAAATAAAGGAAATGGAACAAATTTATGGACATCCATATACAACATAAAAAAGGAAGAACCAGCTTGAAATGCTTGAATGAATAACGAGTCGTCAATTTTATTCCGGTTTGTGTATGAATAACATATCGCATTTTCGTAATCTTCGTAAAACCCTTTGAATTGGCTAAAGCAGGTTTTATATAATGCCAATGCTTTAGTAGAATTATTCTGTTGTTGATTATAATGAATACTATCTATGTATTTGTAGTACAAAGAATAGTTTTGCGAATAGCACGTATGGCCAATACAAAAAAAGAAAATGGATATGAGAAAGTGTTTTAACATCTATTTAAAAAAATTATAAATATCCAATTTGATTAATTCCCAATGTTTGTTTTTTAAACAAATTGGATTAAAATCATTTTCAGCGATTTCGAAATCTATCAATTTTTGTCTCAAAAGATTGCTATCATGGGTATAAGGATTACGTTTTTCGTAAAAAGAAATCATTTCTTCAGCAGTAAAATAAGGTAGTAATGCGTGGATATCCCAAAAATCTTTTTTTCGACCGTTTTGAATAATAACATCCATCTTCAATGCAATAATATCCTCTATTGAAACCATACGAATTGAATCAATTAGTAGAGGTTTATTGATAAAATTGTCCGTATAGTACACATCTAATTTTATCAATGAATTTTGAGATTCGCCAATGAAAAAAGATTTACCCATTCCTATTATGGGTATCTCTAATGAATCAACATACCCGAAATTAGTTTTCAATACTGATTCTAATTTATTGAAATCGATACTTCCATAGGGTTCATCTGTAAAAAGATCAATATCAACCGATAATCGATGACCAATTTGTAAACTTAATGCTGTTCCTCCAACTAATTTAAAAGGTTTAAATTCTTCTAAATGCATCAGTTTTAAAAGGGATGTTTTTAAAAGCTCACTTACAGTTTCATAATGTAATTTTTTAATTTTCATCTATTCTCATTATAAATTGTAAAATCTAAAAATTTCTTCTTTCTCTTGATTATTCCCTCTTTCTATTACCCTTTTTAAAACACTTTCTTTTTGTTTTTGCCAATTAATTTGATTCAAATCTGTATCCCAAAATAATACTGGTCTAATTTTAGTTAAGTCTGGTTTTTGGTTGTTTATTTCCTCTTTTAACTTTTTAATTTCATAAAATGCCTGTAGGGTCAGAATAAATCCTTCATCAAGTTGTAAAAATGCATCCGTTTTAATTGAAAGTTCTGGTGTAAATTTTCGTTTTGCTTTCGTTATACTTACAATAGTCTGTAGGTGTTCTTGCACACTTTCAGCAAATTCCTTTTTGGATATCTTTCTTTTTTTTAATTCCGTTTCTAAATACAATCCTGGATGTATACCTTTTAGTATGTTAAATGTGGGATTCATCTGTAATGATTTTTATCAAAAATAAACAAATTTGTTTACTTTTGATAATTTTACTTGATTTAAAATAAGGTCAGTTTTTAGAACTAATTTTAACATCTATTTCGGATTATTCTTATCAATGATTTTAATGTACTTTATCCAACGCTTATCTTGGGTAGATACACTATTATTTAATTATTTAGGTTTATAAAACAATGCTTTTTTATCAATTCCCCAAGCATTAAGTGCTGTTTGAAAAGCAAGGTCAAGAGTTGGATACATCGGTTTGTAGGCATCTCCAGAGTTATTATAATAGAAGGCCGATAAGGGGTAAATTAAGAGTTGTTTATCCATTTTATTTTCCTTGATTGCATTTTTCATAAACTCAATATACGTTGGGTTAAAAATCATTTCAGGTGAGCAACCAAGCATGTGTGTATAGGTAATCATGAAAGCTGCCTCAATCGTTTTTTTTTGTTTTCGAGTGAATTTTGATTGATAGTTTGATAACTGATTTTTGGTAATAATAGCGTTGATTTTTTTAAAATTAACTTGAAAAATAGCTTCATACACATCCATATCAAAATCACGATGTTGTGCAATCGCTTGATCACTGCGTGAAATTTTCTCACAGTTAAGTACTAAGCTGTCCATTTGAGCAAATACGGATTTACTCCCTGTTAGTATAAGAACAGTAATAAGAATTAGTGTTTTCATGTTCGTTGATTTTTAAGGTTAACTTTTTTAATTACAACAAATCTAAGCGCATCCTTTTTCAAAAAATTGTATTTTTGGGACATTATCCGAAAGTATGGAAGAAACCCTAGATCAATTCATTACGCTTCCCGTAAAATGTGAAACGTTAAAACCATATATTTCGTATTTCTATTTTCATTGGTCAACAAGCGAGCATTTTACTAAATCGTTTACCTTCTATCCTAACTTTAAACATGCTATTACCGCATATGCTAATTCTAAATCGGTAAAAATGCATGTAGGTTCACATAAAATTATTCCGAGTGAAACTGCAAATGTTTTGTATACCATGAACTACGATAAAGCCTATCAGGTGTATTTGAGTGGGGTTTTCTCTAAAATTGGCATTGTTTTTCATCCACTTGGAATTAATCATTTTATTGATACTGAATTAGTAAAGATTTATAATTTAGATCAATGTCATACATTCACCTATTTTGGAGATGAATTTGTTGAAGTTCTTACACGCGTTTTTGAAACGGAAGAACTGGATGTCAAGCAACAACTACTAGAGGATTTTTTAATCTCAAAACTTCAAGCCTTTCATCAACCCATTTTGAAAAAGGCAGTTGAACTAATTTTTGAAAATCAGTCGGTGTTGAAGATAGAAGAAATTGCTGATAAATTAGAAATTAATCGAAAACAACTGCTTCGTATTTTTCAAAAACACCTTTGTTGTTCTCCGGAAACCTACCGTAAAATGATACGTTTTCGAAATGCTTTTAATCAGTTGCAGACAGATAAAGATAGAACGCTAACTGATATTTCTTTGTTTCATAATTACTACGACCAATCGGATTTTAATCGACAATTTAAATCGATTACATCAGAGCAACCCAAAAATCTATTGAAAAATATTAGCCATGTGGGTAATGAAGATACCTATTGGAAGTTTGACTAAATAAATTCCTCCTAATTTTTCTTAAAATCATATAGTAGATTAATTATCAAATATTTTCAATATTATAATTTATTACTTTAGCGGTTAATACCTTAATATATTTAATCAAATCATTCTATATGTTCAAATTACAGCTTGTTATTATATTTTCAATTATAACTGTATTTTCTTATTCTCAAAATAAGAAGTTCACTACAAAGAAAATTTTCTTAAATCCATCAGACACTTTAAATAATTGTTATACAATTGTATATCCTAAAAGTATTCCTTATAAATCATTCTTGATTTTAATACCTGGGTTTGGTCAAACTTCATCAGATGTTTTTTTACAATCTGATTTGCCCACAAAATTTGCTGAAAATGGAATTTTAACTATTATTCCAAGTTTAAGTGAGGGCGAACTTTCTTTTGGTGTGGATAGTAGTAGTCAAAAATCACTTTCCTTAATTTACAAAGATGTAACTTCAAAAATTAAAATATTAGATGCAAAGTTTTACATAGGTGGATTTTCGCTCGGTGGAAGTTGTGCTATCAAATTTGCGGAAGAATGTGAAATCAAACCAAATGCAGTTTTTGCTATCGACCCTCCTTTAGATTTTGAAAGGGTATTTAATAGCGCTGAAAGAAATATTCGTCAAGTAGAAGAAGGAAATATAAACCCTGAAAGTGTTTTTTTATTCAAGAAATTAACTCAGTTAAATGATGGGGCACCCAATGAAAGAAAACATAGTTATTATCAAATGTCCCCTTATTCGTTTACCGATAGTACACAGAAAGCGGTCAAAAAATTAGTTAATATCCCAATTAAAATATTTTGTGAACCAGATATTAATTGGTGGATAAATGAAAGAAATTCAGATTTATATACGATGAATGTATTAGATTGTTCAGCTTTTATTAATGAGTTAAATAAATTAGGAAATCAAAGCGCTTCTCTTGAATTATCGCAAAATAAAGGAGTTAGAAAACCTTCAAATAGTAAACATCCTCATTCTTGGAGTATTGTAGACAGTAATACTCTAATTAAATGGTTATTAAAACATTAAATTAATCCTAAAAATGCAAAAAATTATTTTACAATTCATATTTCTTATTTCAATATCAATTGGATTTTCTCAAAACAAAATAAAAGGTACTTCATGCACTCATTTTCAGTTAGTAGAGAAGAAAGATACCATCGATTTTGTTGTTGCAGATACAAATCTATCTATTCGAAAACCATTATTGTTATTTTGCCAAGGTTCTCTCCCTGTTCCTTTGTTTTTTGATTTAGGAAAGAAAGGATTATACCCATCAACACTTGGTAATTTTAATTTAAATGAGTTAAATAAATGGTATCACGTTGCGGTGGTCTCAATGCCAAAAACCCCATTAGTTGTAGGGTTAGATCATTTGAATAAATCGTACAATTATGTAACAGACACATCAAATCAAATGAGTTTTGCTAACGAATATCTAAAAGCAGATTTTGCTGAAAATTATGTGAATAGAGCAAATTGTGTTTTGAATTATTTATACAAACAACCTTGGATAAACAATGATACAATAGTATTAGCAGGACATTCACAAGGAACACAAGTTGCAGTTATGTTAGCGTCTAAAAATAAGAAAATTACAAGATTAGGATTGTTTTCATATGATCCATTTGGTCGAGTAGAAAAAATCATCAGACAAATTAGAAAAGATGCATTACAAGGAAAGATTACTTGGGAAAAGGCTGATTCTCTGATGAATGAACGATATGAATTTAATAAAGCAATTCACGATCAAGCATTTTTGAATGAAAATCCATCATATCTGAATTGGTATTCATTTGCAGAACCTACAATTGATAAGTTACTCAAGTTAAAAATTCCGATATTTGTTGCTTATGGGACAGAAGATAATTCAGCAGATTTATGTGATTATCTACCTCTATATTTTGAACGTGCTCAAAAAAATAACTTATTCCTAAAGCGATATTTACATTTGGAGCATAACTTTTTTCCTATTTCAAATGGTCGACCAGATTACAAAAATGGGAAATGGTCAACTGTTATGAATGACTTCATTCAGTGGAGTATTCAGTTATGAATTTTTATTTATAGAATTCTATCCTCCTTCTTGTCCTTGATCCCTCTCTATTTCGACAAGCAAAATATAAACTCTAGGGAAAACGAAACACTGTCACCTCCCTTAATCCCTCCTCAAGGAGGGAAACAACATTAAAAATCAAACATTTAACATTTAACATTAATCATTAATCATTCCCATCACCTTCCATCATACATTGCCATTTCGGATAAAAAGCGTTGCGCGATGGGATCGTCTTTGAGTGAAAGGATTTTTTCTTGAGGTTGTGTTTCTTGTTGGGTTAACATTGGCTCAATGATAGGTAGGGGTTGCGTAAATTCTTGTGTTAAATTTTCATTGACCGTTTTGTAGATTACTTTTTCACGAATCACCTCTTTTACTTGTACAATAGTATCGTGAATCGTTTGCGTGGAAACTTGCACGGGTGCTTGTTTGTAAATCGTACGAATGGTTTCTTCTTTCTTTGGCATAAAGAATAAGAAAAACACAATCACAGATGCAACAGCCAACACCGCTTGATACATTGGAATCGTTTTTCCTTCTTTACGAGTTAAAACCAAGGGTTTAGGTGTAGGAATGGTATGTTTAGTTTCTTGTGTACCTAAAAGCATAGCATGTTGAAAACGATACGATTGTTCGTCTAAATAAGTTAAAACAAAGGCTTTTTCTTCGGAAGTTAAAGCATCAAATTCTTTTTGCTCTAATAAATCGTAAATACGTTCTTCGTGTTGTGTAGATGTATTCATCTTAAAAATGTTTAAATAATTGGTCTAAACCTGCTGGTTCGTATATTTTTAGTTGCTCCGCCATTTTCTGTGTGGCATAAAACAAACGTGATTTCACTGTTCCTAAAGAAACTTCGGTAATGTCAGCAATTTCTTGTAAGGAAAAATGTTCCATGTGTCTCAATACAAAAACGGTTTTGTGTGCGTGTTCTAAGTTACTCATACTTTTTTCTAAATGAGCATGAAATCGTTCTTTTTCTGCCAGATCTTCGGTAATGTGTCCGTGTTCGGTTAAGGTGTCTTCATAACTGACAATGTATTGATTACGGTAGGAAGTTTTACACATATTACTTGCTATGGTAAACACCCACGTATAGAAACGTTTATCTGTATCAAATTGGTGTTTTTTCTCGAGTATTTTTAAGAACAAATCTTGTACAAAATCCTGTGCTATCTCTTCTTGTTTGTTGAGCATTTTGTAGAAATACCCCATCAATTTTGGGCTATACCTTCGGTGAAGTTCCGTGATTGCAGGATGAGAATGATGCGAGATTACCTCCCGCATCAATTCCTCGTCACTGAGTTTGGTTATGGATCTAAATAAACGCATCGTTACTTGGTTTTATTAGGATTCCATGGTTGCCATGACATAACAAAACGATACTTTTCCCAAAGGTCAAAGGGTTTTATATCTGAAAGTTTTACACCTGGTTTTAATTCATAAATGTTGTAAAAACCAGGAAAAGTTTTTGTTTCATGTTTCACTAAATCAAAATATGTTTTATTAACGAAAATTGAATGAATTGACTTCAGATTTGTTGGTGCATATTCAGATTTTGCTAGTTGTTTAGTTGTGTATGTATTTGCTAATTGTTTTTCATTTTCGGTTGGTAGCCTCATAACTGGATAAAACATAAATTTTTCTTTGAGACAAATTGAATCTAATTTTCCTGCATAATAAGCCTCTTTTGTAAATATAGTATTTGGATCTTTAGAGTTTTTGATATAATTGTTTTCAGTTAGATATGAATAAAATACTTGGTCTGATCTAAATTTTAAATAATTATCCAACTGTTCTTTTGTCAATGTATCTAATAATGTTGAGTATGTTTTATTTAGAGAATTTTTAAGATTAACAAGGCCTAACGAATCATATAATGTTTTAATTTTTGACGTAATATTTAAATAATCATGTAAGATTTGACGTTTTTCGGGATTCCAATGCATTGTATCTGAAAGTGCATTTTTATACTCCTGTGAATTTATACCATATAATTGTTCTATACTTTCTAGGTAAGTAGTATAATTAGATATTGTTTCTTCGTTTTGTAGGCAATAAACATTTTTATCAATTTTCACTGAATACCAATGTTCAATTTCAGGGACTACCTCCATCATTATTCTAAAACCAACACGCGGATCTACATCACCATAGGTTGCGTTTTTGTCGAAAGTACAATCTTCAAACACATCAGCCCATGAACCACCTTTAATTACTCCTTTGGTACTAGTCATTTCGGCAACATTACCAAAGGTTGTATACAAACCTAATTGATTTGGAACATAACTTTCAACTTTTAGAGTATGAAATCCACCATCTGCATGATACCCTTTGTCAGTTTTTATATTCCCTAAATACATGCATTGCATGGTTGTATCCATAGCATTTTTAGATTTCTTTTTACCAGTAATCGTTGGATCACAGTTATATATATTATCATTCGGGAAAGGGGTAAGTGCTTTTGCATTTTTTGAGCCTGCTGCATAGCGCCATTCTTGTTCGGTTGGAAGTCTGAAAGAAACATATTTTCCTTCCGGATGTTGTTGATTGTATTGAACCGTTAACCACTTACAATATGCTACTGCCCCTTCGTATGAAATATTTACTACGGGATAATTATCATATGCCGGATGCCTTGCATACAAATTAGTCATTGCGTCATTGAAAGCATTCGGAAACGCTGTATTCCATTTATTAGTATCCACCATACATTTAACATACAAATCGTAATTTTTTTGCTTTTTCAAATTATTCAAAAACAACCTGTATTCTTTGTTGGTCACCTCAAATTTTCCTATGTGTTCAGCAGTATTCAAGGGAACAAATGATTTATCTATTTTTTTTACATCAAGGTTTTCAGCAATGAAAGGGTAGTCAATCGGTTTGTCTATTGTTTGGATAAGATTTTCAACTTTTTTTCCTGATTTCTCCGCAATTTGTTTTATGAATTTCTTCATTTCTTGTTGTTGAAGATACATTCCTTTTTCCTTGTAAAATTCATACAATTTTAACGCTGAATAGTAATACCTAAAATATAAAGATTGTTCATAATTATCTGATGGAGTAGGAGAAAGATTGTGTTTAATGTAATCTAATGAGTAGTTTTTTTCGTAGTTTTCTTTGATTTTGTAGATGTAGTTTACAGGTTGAGATCTATAACGATAAGTCAAGCCATGTAGGTAAATTTTATCTTCAAAATATTTAAAATCAGACATAAATAGATTAGAAAAGTAGATTGGAATATTTGTAGCGAGTAATGTGTCAAAGTAACTATTTTTTACTCTGTAAAAATTATTATCTTTTTCATTTTCAGACCCTAAACTATCGATCATCAAACCACTATAATTTGTTCCTATTCTAGTGTAAAGTTTGTTTATATAAGGTTGTTCATACTGATTGTATGGGAAAATTCCATTTTTAGTTGTTAAGATTGCATTTGGTTTGATTCCCTTTGTTTTTTGCAAAATAAGGCATGCATAGTAGTTAGATAAACTTGTGATTAGTAATGATTTTTCCTCTAGTTCAGTAAGAATATTATAAGCCAAATTAAATGCGTTTGATGAAATTAAAGATGTTTTAGCAATTTCTTGGGCAACTAATTGAACATTTACTTGATCATTTATCAAATCATAATATCGTAATAGTGCGAATAATATTCGTTGGTCAAATGGTTTTAATTCATTTGCTTTCAACAAATAAGAGTAATCTTTTTTGATTTCTTTATTATCTTGAAAATGCAACATGTAGTATGCTTCAAAAGTATTTGGGATATGTTTGATTGCTTCATGTGCAATTTTAGCATATTCGAATTTAGATTGATACGTTCTTGGTCTTAATTCAGATAATTCAATAAATCTATTATCTTCAATTAACCAAGCACTCTTTGTTGCAGCAAAATAATTCAACCATGCATTGGCATCTTTTTTATTTTGTTTCACCTTTTTCTCCCATAACTTGATTTGGGTTTCGAAATATTCGGTTTGTTTTTTATTGTTTCCTATAACTATAGTTCCTCCGTATGGACCAAGATCTATTTGTTCAGGTTCTTGTGCAAATGCCGTAAATGCAAACACACACATCATTCCTATATAAATTAGTTTTTTCATTTTTTAAAATTTTGTACTTCACGATTTTTGGGAGGCCTAATTCCAAGAATGATGAAATGATTTCGAGCGTAATACTCACAAGTTCGAAAAAGGTTCAATGAAAATAGAAATTTTTTATCAAAAAAATGAAATTCATTCATTTTGAATGTGTTTACATTTTTAAAAAATTTCATTCCTATGAATTATGTGATTTTTTACACATTATTCCTATGAAAAATGTGATTTTTGAATGTATTGAATCAAATTTTTGTTGTTTATGAACAACACTTTTTGATATTTATTGTTGTTGATGGTTAACAATTTTATGTTATTTTTGTTGTTAATGATTAACAAAATCACCTATGGAAGCATTATTAACGAAAAGTATCAATAAAATAAATCGTTTTAAACCATTGTTTGAGCGATATTTATATACAAAGATACATTGGTCAAATCGATTGATATCCATTCAAGGCGCAAGAGGAACAGGAAAAACAACTCTCTTACTACATTATGGAAAAGAATTACAACAGGCAAAAAAATCAGTTGTATACGTTTCCATGGATGATTTGTATTTCTTAACAAACGAACTGTATGGTTTTGCAAGTGCATTTGAACAACAAGGAGGAACCTATTTGCTTTTAGACGAAGTTCATAAATACCCTAATTGGTCGCGTGAACTGAAACTTATTTACGACGATTTTCCAAACTTAAACGTTGTATTTACCTCTTCCTCTATACTAGAAGTGTATAAATCCGAATCAGATTTAAGCAGACGTTCTGTAAATTACGTCTTAAAAGAATTATCTTTCAGAGAGTTTTTAGGTCTTCATAAAATCAATATTCCTTCCTATTCCATCGAAGAATTGGTTGAAAATCACACACAGATTGCAACTGAAATTACAGAACAAATTAAACCATTAAAATATTTTCAAGACTTTCAAGACCATGGGGTATATCCATATTTTTTAGAAGGGATTGATTCTTACCATCAAAAAGTAAAAAATACCATCGATTTAATTATTGAAGTCGATTTACATGCAATTGAAGATATTGATTACTTGTTACTTGTTAAACTCAAAAAATTACTTTTTCTGATTGCTCAATCCGTTCCTTTCACGATAAATGTGTCCAAAATGAGTGAGTTAGTTGGTGTTTCGAGAAATACACTCTTACATGCCTTACAATTATTAGAAAGAGCCAGATTAATACATCAAGTAAACAAACCAAATAAAGGCATCGGAATATTAACTAAACCAGAAAAGATCTACCTAAACAATACAAATTTAGCAGTAACCTTAAGTCCAACAAACAACAATATTGGGAATAACCGAGAAACGTTTTTTGTCAATCAACTGAATAGTATATACCCCATACATTTAGCAGAGAAAGGAGATTTTTTAGTGAACGAAAAATATACCTTTGAAGTAGGCGGAAAAAACAAAAAACAAATTCAAATTCAAGGTGTTTCTGACTCTTTTATTGTCAAAGATGATATTGAAATTGGTATTGGAAATATTATACCATTATACTTGTTTGGATTGTTGTATTAAAATATGAAAAATGCAATTTAAAAATATCAAATCAATTAAAGAATTTCAATTATTTGGCGATACCTCTGGTTATCTATTGAGTGAGAATTCTATACTATATTCTTTTAATGGAAATCAAACAAAATTAATTCAAACACCGAGTGAATTTAAAATTAATGATTTCTATTTTAAGAACGATTCGTGCGGTGTTATAATTGGTAACACTATTCCTCAAAGTCTTAAGTCTCATGCTAAAATTATAGAGAGTGGAGTTAATGGAATGTTTTACATATTGCTAATGTCGATTATTTTAAGTTTATTTTCGAAGAAAAATAATATTGGAAAGTATATTTTGGTCGTCCTTGTTTGCGTTTTAACGTCATGTAGTATTTTCTGGAAAAGTCAGAAAATTAAAATTTCAGCAAAAACAACTGAAATACATTTTAACTCAAAACGTCCTGTAATTCAAAGTAATGGCATAAATCCACATGCAGTTATAGGATATTCTACAGAAAATATATCTTCGTTTATTGCATCGACCTATGATTACGGTAAAACATGGATAGTTACCAAAATTTGTAACCAAAATAATTTTTGTTCAAATTTCTTAATGACTGATATTGTATATGATGGAACTAACTATATAATCGGAACATATGGTCCAAATGGACATTCAGATGGAGATTTATACATTGTAAATCAAAAGAAATCACTAACACAAGGAATAGCTCGAGGTATTCGAGGTTTACAGATCATTTCTGATTTTGAAGAGCCATTATTTGCATTTTATGGTAGTGATAAAATGATAAAGATTCCAGGTAATGAATTTTCTAAAACAAAAGGAGGAATAGTTTTTACTTCATCAGTTTATGATTCGATATATCGCTTCATTAAAAGTCCAGAAGAAAAAACGGATATTAATTCATTAGGAATGATAAGTCACGAACATTTTTATGTAACAACTTCATCTGGAAAGCTTTTTGAATTTAAAAATCAAATGTGGAATCAAGAATTGGTAAAAGATTCATTGAAGGTAAAAATGATAACTTCAAATATATTTAAAAATGAAATTTTTGCGCTCACTGAAACAAATGAATGTTATCAAAAAACAATGGAAAATAATTGGAAATTATTACCGTATAAAAATGTTTCAAGCATAAAAAATAAGAATAATGAAATATATCTTATCATACAAAACCAAATTCAAAAATTAAATAGATAAATGCATTTTATTATTGCTAGAGATTTTGATTTACAATCACAAATTTGTAGAATTCATTAAATTAAACATATGTCCCAATTTTACAATTTTAACTTAAATCATTTCTTTATTTTTGACCTATAAATAATTAGATATGAAACTAAAAACAAGATTATTATTTGTGTACATTGTATACTCAACTTTTATGTATGCACAAGAAGACAGAGTAAAATATGATGAATTTTCTAAAATAGCTGACTCTCTTTTCAAAGAAAAAAAATACCAAGCAGCGGCTGAAAATTATAGTCGTGCTTTTTCATTTTTAGATTGGAAAGCAATTCCGCAGCATCGCTATTTTGCAGCAGTTTCTTATGCACAATCTGGAAATATGGATAGTGCATTTTATCACATCGATCGTTTAGTAATTCGAGATCTGCTTTCAGATACAACAGAACTGGTAAATAATGAGTCTTTACTTCCAATGAAGACTGACAAACGTTGGAAGCCAATGGTTCAAGTTCTAAAAGAAAAACAAGAAAAACGAGAAAAAAATTACGATCGTCAACTAATTGCTCAACTGAATGAAATAGTAGAAAAAGATCAAAAGTACCGTATACAAATAGATAGTATTCAAAATCAATTCGGTATGAACTCAAAGGAAATGAAAGCTCATTGGAAACTCATTTCAAAAACGGATAAAGAAAATTTAAAAATCATCCGTAAAATATTAGATCAACGTGGATGGTTAGGGGCAGATATAATAGGTAGAAAGGGAAATATGACTTTGTTTTTAGTAATCCAACATTCCGATTTAAAAACGCAACAAAATTACCTGCCGATGATGCGTGATGCAGTGCAAAAAGGAAATGCATTTGGTTCAGATTTAGCATTGCTAGAAGATCGCGTTGCAATAGGTTTGGGAAAACCTCAAATATACGGAAGCCAAATTGGTAGCAATGAAGATGGGACAGCTTATGTATTTGCATTGATAGACCCTGACAATGTAGATAAACGAAGAGCATCTGTAAATCTAGGACCTATTGCAGAATATGTATCCCATTTCGGATTAACTTGGGATTTAGAAGAATATAAAAAACAGCTACCCGGATATTTAAAGAAACTAAATAGATGAAAGAAATAGAAAAAACAAGCAACAAAAAAACGGCTACCTCATCGAGAGATAGCCGTTTT
>VFQS010002800.1_pt1 | contig 13905 bp, 8 predicted proteins | sample 3512361 | NCBI WGS metagenome assembly VFQS01 (sample SAMN10412375, study PRJNA504923) | tailings metagenome | isolation source: Relicate 1 Philex TSF3 active mining | place: Philippines
AGCTGATTCCCGGGCCTGCTGCGCAAAAGAAGGGCGGGTGAAACCGACCGTCAAAAGAAAAAGCGCCCCTAATGTCCAAAACCTGTGCTTCATACTTCGTGTTTTTAAAGTGGCCTTGTGGCAGGGGGACGATTGAGGATTCAAAGAGGCTCTTTTTTTGACCCTTCACTGCTCCCCTTGCCACAAGTCTTGCTCAAAGATGACGGGTTTTTTCCGCTTGCGCCATCTTTATATGTACAAAAAAAAGAAATAGAACGTTTGCTTAGTGAAAATCTGGAATGTGTTAAACCGATTTATTTTTGGCATACTCGGCCTTCTCCTCCCGGCCTTGCTAAACGCCCAGCAATGCGCACCGGCATTCCCGCTGCCGATAAGGGCTACGGATTCCGCATCGCTGACCTTTGAGGTGTACGGGGTAGCAAACAATAGCCTTGCTTCGCCCACCCAGGGGCTGTGCGAGCTGCGCATGAACTTTGTACATTCCGCCATCTTCGACTTCGAGGTATGGCTAAGCTCCCCCGCCGGCGAAACCATCCAACTGATAGGCCCTAATGTGCCCGGCACAAAATCTTTTCCCATAGGGGCTAACTTCAATGTACGCTTCGTCCCCTGTGCCAACGATGCAGCGCCCGACCCGGGCTTTCAGCCTGTGTGGAACAATATTGCCAATGTCTTTAATGCCGAATCCAAAGGTTTTTACAAAGGGTACTACTACCCTTTCCAGGGATGCCTGGAAGACCTCGACTCCGGTGCGGTCAACGGCAAATGGACCCTGACCTTGAAGACGCTCACTACACTTTTTGCACCGAGAACCATCCAGGGCTTTTTGCGCGACGTCGAGCTTGTCTTTTGCGACGAGACCGGCCGCCACTGCTGCTTTGCCGATGCGGGTTCCATAGAGGGCGATACCCTGAGCGCCTGTGCCGGGGATTCCTCCCTGGATTTGAGTGCCCGTACGCCCCGATACGACCGTACGCGACCGGACTCTGCGTACTATGGCTACACCTGGGCCATAGGCCGGGATTCCACGCTCTTCGCCTACAGCAAATCCCCTGACCTACGCACCTATCCTGCCGGAACCTACGAGGTCTGTGGCTTATCGTACAGCCTCGCCGACAGCAGCTTGCTCCCCCCGCCGGGCAGCAAACTTCGGCTAGGCCCCTTGCGGGACTCCCTCAATGCCCCTGATCCGCCTTTCTGCGGCAACCTGAGCGCCCAGTGCTTCCGGGCGACCATCCTACCCGTACCCGACACGCTCTTCGTGCGGGACAGCATCTGCCCGCGCGATCTATACCGCATCGGAAACCGGGCTTTTTCCACCCCCGGTATCTACGATGTCCGCTTCAGCACCGCTTCGGGTTGCGACAGCATCGTGCAGGTGGCCCTCAGCTTTCGAACGCCCAAAATCAGCCGGGTCCAAATCACCATCTGCGACGAAGACTCCCTCGCAGTAGGCAAGCGGGTGTACCGACTCCCCGGCACGTACACCGATACCATCCCCGCCCACAATGGCTGCGATTCTATCCTAACCATAGACTTGTCCGTAGTTCCTACGCCCACGCGCTCTATGACGAAGTACATCTGCCAGGGAGCAGGGTTCAACCTCGGCGGCAAGGTCTTCCGGGCCGCCGGGGAGTACCGCGTGCGCGTACCCGCCCCCATCGGTTGTGACAGCCTGATTCTGCTGTCCCTCGTCGTGCTGAACCCACAGGTGGCCATACGCCCCCCGGAAACAATCACCTGCGACCGACAAGAAGTCGTGCTCAACGGCGCTGACTCCGGACCTGCCGGCAATATCAACTTCCGCTGGACCGGCCCCGACGGTGCCCTCCTCGGACAAGACTCCACCCTCCGTATCCGAACGCCCGGACGATACCAACTCCGGGTATTCCAAAGCGTACAGGACCTGTTCTGTGCCGCCCAGACTGCCGTCACCGTATTGTCCGACCTGACCCCGCCCGATATCGAGATCACGGGCATAGACACCCTCACGTGCAGCCGAAAGAACACGACCCTCCTGGCAATCAACCGCACCCCGGCCCGCGTGGGCTATCAGTGGTCGGAGCGCTCACAGCTCCCCTCCTCTAAGGATACCAGTGCCATCCTTCTGATAAACCGCCCGGGAGACTTTGTCCTCATCGGACGAAACCTAGGCAACGGCTGCCGGGACACCGCTTTTTTCAAAGTCGTATCCGATACCCTACCCCCTCCGGTGGACGCCGGACCAGACCAATCGCTGACCTGCACCCGCAAAGTGATGCGGTTAGGCAACAGCAACGCCCCCACCGTGGGGTTCACCTATCAGTGGAGTGCCTCTGACGGGCTACCCGTCACGGGCGGTACCGCACCCAGTGTGCTGGTGCTGCGCCCCACTACCTGGCGCCTCATGGCCCGCTCCCTGCGCAACGGCTGCTCAGCAATAGACAGCGCGGTAGTAGCCCTGGATACCGTCCGGCCAATCGCAGAAGCAGGCTTCGAACGCATGCTCACTTGTAAAGCCCCCAGCGCACGCCTGAATGCAGGCGCATCCTCCACCGGTGCCCGCTTCTCTTTTACCTGGGAAACCACACAGGGAGGACGCATTGCGGCAGACCCCAATTCCCTCACCCCACAAGTGGATGCAGCCGGCCTCTACCGACTCATCGTCACAGATGTAGAAAACGGATGCACCTCAAAGGATTCTGTCCTCGTGACCGCAGCACTGGAAAAACCCGATATCCCCTTCATCCGCGAAGAAGTGCTGAACTGTCGGGATACCCTCGTATTGTTAAACGCCCCCCTACCAGACAATCCAACCTATAGCTACCGCTGGTGCAGCCCCCTGGGACAGTGCGAAAACCAACTCTTCTTTAACGCGCGCACTTCAGGAGTATATACCTTCGAACTCACCAATATCGAGACTGGCTGCAGCAATTCCAAACAGATACAGGTCACACAGGATATCGCCCCCCCACTGGTCGAAGCCGGCAAAACAGAGATATTCCGCTGCAACCAAACGGAAATTCAACTCAATGGCACCACGGGGCTCCCCAACGGAAGATTCACTACCGCCTGGACCACCACCAGCGGGTTGGTGCTGTCGGGCGAGAATACCCTAACCCCCATCGTATCCGGCCCGGGACTATATACCCTGACGGTACAAGACCTGCAAAATTTCTGCTCTACCAGCGATACCGTGCGCGTAGTCCCGGATACGCGCTTTCCCAAAGTCAATGCGGGCCCGGACACCATCCTCACCTGCGCCAACCCTTCCCTGCGCCTGCCGGCCACCACCAACCTGCCCGCATGGGGCTTTGAATCCTCCTGGACTACCCCCGATGGCCGGATTGTGGCGGATGCCAGCAAACTCAATGCGCTGGTGAACCGGGAAGGGCTCTATATCCTCACCGTACGCGACCGCAGCAATGGCTGTTCCAGCACAGACTCCGTTCGGGTGCAGAATCAAATTATCTTCCCAAAAGCAGAACTTGACCAACCGGCCCCTACCTATCTGTTGACCTGCCAGTACGATACGCTCACCATCAATGCCTCCCCTTCTGTGTCTGGAACAGGAGCCGAACTGCTCTTCTACTGGCGCAACCTGAGCAACGGCGGTTTTACGCCTACCGACCAGCCCAACGCGATACTGGCCAGCCTCCCCGGCACCTATTTGCTCGTGGTACAGGACGCTTACAACGGTGGTTCCGATTCCCTCGAAATCACCGTTGAAGCCGACCAGTCCCCTCCGATCTTCCAAATCACCCCTGCCGATGTACTGACTTGCGCCCGGCCCCAAGCCGAACTCGCCGTACAACTGGGCAGCAACGACGCTAAGGTACGCATCGCCTGGGAAGACCCGGACGGAGTAGCCCTGATTTCTAACGGCCCACCCGTACCCGTGACCAAACCCGGACAATACCGCGTGACCATCACCAACCTCAAAAATGGTTGTACCGCACAGGGGTTCACCCAGGTTCGCGAAAACCAAAAGCCGCCCGCTATCGTTTTTGCCCCGGTCGAAGCCCTGGACTGCAACACGAGAAAAGTACGCCTCGATGCAGGCGCCACCCGCGGCAGCCGACAACTCGCCTTCTCCTGGTCCACCCGCCAGGGTACTTTCACAGGCGCTACAAACAGCGCCCGCACAGAGGCAAGTACTGCCGCCTGGTATTATCTCGTCGTAGATGATTTGGAAAATGGTTGCTCCGCTACCGACAGCCTGCGCGTCGTCGCCGATTCTAACCGCGTGGACTCGGTCGCCTTTTCGGTTACGGCACCCGGCTGCAGTCCAAACCGGCCCGGCGCAATCACTATCCTGGGAACCTATGGAGGCAAAGCTCCCTACCGTTTTTCCCTCAACAACGCCTTGCCTGATTCCAACCGCGTCTTCCGGCAACTCAGCCCCGGAACCTACTCCCTCCAGGTCAGGGATGCAGAGGATTGTGAACTAAATGTCCCGGTCGAAGTCCCCCATCCCGTGCGCATCAGCGTAGACCTGGGACCAGACCTCAGCGTTAAGGAAGGTGATTCGGCTCGGCTGGAAGCCTTAGTGTTCCCTGCCAATCAGTCTCTTAGCTTCCAATGGATAGGGGTAGAAGGACTTTCCGGAAAAAACGAGGCGGTCGAAATAGTGCGCCCCCTACATTCCACCACGTACGAAGTCCGCGTAGTAGCCGACAACTTGTGCACCGCATCCGACTTTATACGGGTCACTGTCGTACAAGACTTGCCCGTGTTCATCCCCAACGCCTTTTCCCCCAACGGAGATGGCCAAAATGATTTCTTTTTTATCCATACCCGCGCGGAATTCAGCAAAGTGAAGAGCTTCCGCGTATTTGACCGCTCAGGAGCCCTGGTTTTCAGCAAGGATGACGTTTACGCCAACGATCCTGCACAGGGCTGGGACGGACGCCTGTTCGGACAGGAGCCCCAAACGGGGGTGTACGTGTACGTCGCCGTCATCATAACCCCGAGCGGCAGGGAAGTAGTCTTGAAAGGGGATGTAACCTTGATGAGATAAAAAAAGGAGAAGCCATAACGGCCTCTCCTACAAAACACCTAAAACCCATATTTATCTTTCAGGAACCTGATCGGCAACCCTGTATCTTTTCGAACTACCCTTTTGACGCATTTTTTTGACAAAGTCACTCTGCGGGGCTGCATCGGCAGCACATCAGGGGTTCCCCGTACGGCTTATTTCGATTCTTCGAGAACGATATCCAATTTTACTTTTTCCTCATTGCGGAGTACTACGATACTCACGCGCTGGCCGGGCTGGTACTTTTCCAGGGCGAGGATGAGGTCTCCATTCGTCTTGATGGGGTCGTTGTTCAGGGCTACGATGATATCCCCCAGGCGAATCCGTCCGAATCGGTCGCGCAAGGTAGGGCGCATACCCGATTTTTCCGCATTGCTGCCCGGTTCCACGGTAATCACCAGAGGTCCTTCCAACTGGTAGCGGCTGATGATGCTCGGGCTCGCCAGTTCCACCCCCAGGGAGGGTCGCTTTATCTTGCCAAACTCAATCAATTCAGGCACTACCCAGCGGACCACATCCACTGGAATAGAGAAGCCAATCCCGGCAGAGGCACCGGACGGGCTGTAGATAGCCGTATTGACCCCAATCAGTCGGCCCCCCGAATCGAGGAGTGGCCCCCCGGAATTGCCGGGGTTGATCGCCGCATCGGTCTGGATGACTTCCTTTATCGGGATGCCACTGGAAGACTCAATCTCCCGGCCGAGCGCACTGACGATCCCGGTGGTCAGCGTCTGGTCCAGGCCAAATGGATTCCCGATGGCATAGACCGCCTGCCCAACCCGCAGGTCTTCGGACGAGCCGATGGGGATGGGAGCCAGTTTATCGGGAGCGATTTTTATGCGCAATACCGCCAGGTCTTTTTCCGGTGCAGCACCCACCAACTCCGCTTCGAGGGCACTGCGATCCGCGAGGGTGACCGTGGCCCGGTCCGCCCCTTCAATGACGTGGTAATTCGTGACGATATGGCCCTTTCGGTCCCAGATGAATCCGGAACCCGACCCCCTTGGGATTTCCAGGACATTGCGGCTCCAGAAGTCTTCCCGAAAGCTACTCGTCGTGATAAAGCAAACGGAGGGCGCAGCGTCCTCAAAAAGCTGTATGGTCGCCTGCTCCGAAGGGTTGAGGTCCCCCCGCGGCGCAGGGGTGCGCACAGGCCCCTTCTCGGCGATGAGCGCTGCCTCCGTACCGCTGCTATCTTTAGCCTTCCAGGCCACGCCGGCTAAGAAGCCCAGGGCAATCAGCAGCAAGGGAACGATCAGTTTGAACGATAGACTGCGAAACATAAATCAGAAATTGATGGCTTATAGTAGAACGATATCCCAGCCGGCACGCCTCAGGTCTTTCTCTCCTTTTTCTTGGCAGCGGGGAACAGGATGTTGTTCAGAATAAGGCGATAGCCCGGTGAACTGGGGTGCAGCGAAAGGTCCGTTTCGGGATCGTTGACATAGTGGCGGTAATCCTCCGGGTCGTGCGCCCCGTAGAAAGTCCAGAAGCCTTTGCCAAAAGCGCCGTGGATATAGCGCGCTTCTCCGGCGGGCTTATTCTCGCCCAACAACAGCACATTGGGTTTGATGAACTGCTTTCGAAAGGCCGTCGTCTGGCCCATGAATCCTTTTACCGTGCGGGTATGGTTTTGGGTGAGCATAGTAGGCACCGGGTCCCACTTGGCAGAAAAGTCGAACAAGGTAAAATAATCCTGCTCGGGTGCTATCGGGCGGTCCTGGCCTACGTCAATGCTCGAAAACTCATACTCCATAGGGTTGCGGGAAAGGAAAAAATCCCGGAATGCGAAGGTGCGTCCAAAGTCCAGCTTGGATTGCGCCGCAGGGTCGGCGGCATCGCCGTCGAACATTTCCGCGCAAATATCCACCCCTTCCGCCGATAAGGCGATGTCGTAGCTATCCGTCGCCGAGCACATGGCAAACATGAATCCACCCCCCACTACATACTCCTTGATTTTTTTGACCACGGCAAGTTTTAGCTGCGACACTTTGGCAAAACCGAGGTCGGAGGCGAGTGCTTCCATGCGGCGCTGGTTCTCGCGATACCAGGGAAAGCCGTTGTAAGATCGGTAAAAGCGCCCGTACTGCCCGGTAAAATCCTCGTGGTGCAGGTGCAGCCAATCGTATAGTGCGAGTTTATCCCCCACGATTTCCCGGTCGTAGATGACATCGTAGGGGATTTCGGCGTAGGTGAGCACCAGCGTCACCGCATCGTCCCAAGGCTGTATGCGCTCGCCTTTTTCGTTGAAATCGGGTGTATAGACGGCAATTTTAGGCGCTTTTTCCAGCCGCATCGCGTCCATGTTCGCCTCCGGATCGGCAATTTCCTCGAGTATTTGGTTGAACTGCCCGTCTGCGATGATTTCGAAGTTCACCCCGCGGGTCAGGCATTCTTTTTCAAATATTTTGTTGTGGCGAAAGGCAAAACTACCCCCGCGATAATTGAGCAACCACCACGCTTCTTCGCCATTTTGCAGAACCCAATACGCTATCCCATAGGCCTTCAAATGGTTGTGCTGCGTTTCCGGATCCATAGGCAGCAACAGGTATGCGGCTCTGAGAGGCATGGCGAACACCATGGACAATAAAAAGAAAAAGAGAACTGAACGTCGCTTCATGCAGGGATGGTTTAGGGCTTTCGCCATTTCTACTATAACAGACTCCAAAAGGTTTTGTACAAAACTACCCGCCAGACTTGCTTCGAAAGGGCCGAAAAGGCCTTTTTCACCCGCCCTGTGCCCTGGCAACAAGCCTGTCGAACCGCGATGAGCCCTGAACGAAAAACCGTTTTGGCACAAAACCTTTTGACGTCATGTATAACCTATGCCAAAGTTATATTGTTTTACGCTTTGTACTTACTTTGCAGTGCGAATAAAAGAACGATATTATCATGCAAATGACCTTGGGATATCCGATTTGGTATGTGGGGCTCTGTCTCCTGGCAGGGGCAGTTGTGACCGGAATCCTGTACTACCGGGATACACAGTTCAAAGAACAAGGCAAATGGCTTCAGGGTTTATTGGCCCTGCTCCGGTTCACAGCGGTGTCGCTGATTGCGTTCCTACTGCTCAGCCCGGTGCTGCGCTTCCGGCAACGCGAAGTGCGCAAGCCCATCATAGCCCTGGCCCAGGACGTCTCCGAGTCGGTCCGCGCCTCTATGTCCGCGACCGAACGCGAGGCCTATTTCAACCAGCTCGAAGCCTTGAAACAGGAACTGGCCGACGACTTTGAAGTACATGAATACTCTTTTGGCGCTTCTGTGCGCGAAGGCGTATTGGATACCACCTTAAAGGATAAATCCAGCAACCTCTCGGAGGCGTTGCGCACTATAGGCGATGTGTATAGCGGGGAAGCCCTGGGGGCCGTGCTGTTGGCCAGCGACGGCATTTTCAATGCAGGCACCAACCCTCTGTACGCCCGCAACAAAATCAATGCACCCATTTTCACCCTGGCCCTGGGCGATACGATACAACGGAAAGATCTCGTGCTGAAGCGCGTTTTCTACAACCAAATCGCCTACCTTGGCGACCAGTTCAGCATCCAGGCCGATATCAGCGCCAACAATTGTGCCGGAAACACGACCAGCCTGTCGGTCTATAAGGTGGACGGAGACGCCACCCGCTTGATACAACAGCTCTCCCTGCCCGTCAAGCAGAAAGAGTTCTTTAAGACCCAGGAAATCATCCTGGATGCCGACAAACCCGGCGTGCAGCGATTCCGGCTCGTCCTGGGGCGCATCCCAGGGGAGGCTTCCTTTCAAAACAACGTTCAGGAGATTTTCGTAGATGTACTCGACGCACGCCAGAAAATCCTCATCCTGGCCCATTCCCCCCACCCGGATATCAGCGCTCTTAAACAAAGCATATCCGGCAACAAAAACTACCAGGTCGAAACCGCCTTCATCGGCGATTTCAACGGCAACATCGCCCAATACGACCTCGTCATCCTGCATCAACTGCCCTCCCGAAGCCACGACCTGGGCACTCTCCTCAGTGTACTAAACAAAAACCGCATCCCGCGCTGGTTCATCGGGGGACTACAAACCGATTTCAACCGACTCAACCAGGTACAAAACCTCGTCGCCTTCCAGGCCGATGCCCGCAGCGTCAACGAGGTGCAGGCCAAGATATCCCCCACTTTCAACCTGTTCCTGCTCGATGAAAAATTGCGAAACGAACTGCCTAACTACCCGCCCATGTCGGCCCCCTTCGGCGATTTTCGCGCCGGAGCCCAGGCACAGACCCTCCTGTTTCAACGCATCCGGAAAATAGATACCAACTACCCGCTGCTCGCCTTCGGGGAAGGAGAGGGCACCCGAACCGGCCTCATCACCGCCGAAGGCCTGTGGCGCTGGCGCTTGTTTAACTTCCTGCAGGATGAAAACCACCTCTTCTTCGATGAGCTGATGAGCAAAATCGTCCAGTACCTCAGCGTAAAAGAAGATAAGCGCAAGTTCCGGGCCATCGCAGCCAAAAATATCTTTGACGAAAACGAACCCGTGCTTTTCGACGCCGAACTGTACAACAATAGCTTCGAACGAATTAACGAACCCGATGTGCGGCTCGTCATCACCAATGCAAACCGAAAGGAGTTCTCCTTTACGATGAATAAAAAAGACCGCGCCTACGCCCTGAATGCCGGCATATTCCCCGTGGGAAACTATCGCTACACCGCCTCCGCAAACCTCAATGGCGTGGCGCTCAGCTCCGAAGGCCAGTTCAGCGTACAGCCGGTCCAGTTGGAACTCTTTGATACACAGGCCGATCACAGCCTTCTCTCCCTGCTCAGCGAACAATCCGGCGGCAAGCGGCTCGCCCCCAAGGATATACAGCAACTGCCCGAGCTGATCCGACAGTCCGCAACGGCCAAACCAATCGTGTACGAGACGACCCGAACCCGCTCTCTCATCCATCTGCGATGGATTTTCGGCGTACTGCTCGCATTGTTGGCGACAGAGTGGTTCCTGCGCCGCTACTTCGGGTCGTATTAGCCCTCCTCGCTGACCCCGCGCAACAAGTCTGAAAGACTTGCCGAAAGAAACCCGCGAGGAGCGCTACCAGGTCATATCGTCTTCAGAAGGCAGGCCCTCCTGCCTTCCCCGCTCGGTCTGATCGCGGTATGGCGGGCGCTGCTCCCGATGCTCACCGTCGTAGTATTCTTCCTCCTCTTCGTGGCGGCGTGCAAACTCATCGTAATCGTAATCCGGCATGAGTTCGGTCTTGATGTAGTCTATGGTTTCCTCAAGGGCTTCCAGGAAGCGGTTGAAGTCTTCTTTGTACAGAAGTATCTTGTGGCGCTCATAGCCGCCGTCCCCTTCGAACCGGCGGGTGCTCTCGGTGAGGGTCAGGTAGTAGTCGTCTCCCCGCGTACGCCGCACATCGAAAAAGTAAGTTCTTTTTTTTCCCGCACGCATTTTTCGGGAGAAAACGCTGTCATTCTTTCTTTGATTCCGCTCGTTGTCCACTGTAAGAACTATTTTAAGTAATACGGGCAAAAAAGGATTATCAGACTTGTTGTGCGGAGGATTATCGAGGGGTCTAAAAGGCCCTGTTTTCCCTACTCGCTGACCCCGCGCAACAAGTCTATTTTCACGGGTGGGGGACCTTCTGCAGGTCTGCCGCATCCCTTCTACAAAAGTAAGGAATTGGGCAAAAAATCAAAGGGGGATGAAAAAAAGTAAGGTACAGATTGCGTTTTATTCACTTTCCACTTCCTCGGTGCTCTGGCGCTCGAAAAGGTCTGCGTAATACCCCTTATTTGCGATGAGTTCTTCATGCGTACCTTCCTCAACGATGCGGCCGTGGTCTAACACGATGATTTTGTCAAACTGGATCAATGAGTAAATCCGGTGGGTGATGATCAGCGCGGTTTTGTTCTGTAAGGCTTCGTTAAAGTAGCGCAGGATTTGTTTTTCCGTGTTGGTATCCACCGCCGACAAGCAATCGTCGAGCATGAGTATATCCGGCTGCTTGATTAGCGCCCGGGCGATCGCAATCCGCTGTTTTTGCCCGCCGGAAAGGGTTACGCCCCGCTCCCCTACCATGGTATCGTAGCCGTTGGGCAGTGCGCTCAGTTCCTCATGGATGGAGGCATATCCTGCAAATCGCTCGATATCCGCTCTTTCCGCGCCCGGAGCCCCGAAGGCGATATTGGCGGCAACGGTGTCGGAAAATAGAAAGACGTCCTGTGGCACATAGCCCAGCCTGTTGCGCAGGACGGATAGGTCCCATTCCCGAATGTCCACCCCATCTACTTCAATACATCCGGAACGGACATCGTACAAACGGGCAATCAACTCGGCCACCGTGCTCTTACCGGAACCGGTTCGACCTATTATAGCCATCTTTTGTCCGGGCTTCAGCTCGAAATCCACTTCTTTCAACGCCTGAATACCCGTGTCCGGATAGGTGAAGGATACTCCCCGGAAACGAATGGAGCCCTGGATAGCCTCCCGATGGGCTCCTGTGTTCTGTATAGACGGACGCGTCTCCATAAATTCGTTGATCCGCTTTTGCGAAGCAGCGGCTTGCTGTACGATAGAAGCGATCCAGCCGATAGAGGTGACCGGCCAGGTCAGCATATTGACATAGATCACAAACTCCGCGATATTGCCCGCGCTCACTTCCCCTTTCACGACCAAAATACCTCCGACATATACCGCCAACAAGGTACTGGCTCCCACTAACAGAAGCATCAAAGGGAAAAAGAAGGCGTTCACGGTCGCCAGGCTCAGCGACATCTCCCGGAATTTTTCCGTCTCAAGGCTGAAAAAACGCGCCATAGGGGCTTCCTGCACGTAGGCCTTCACCACGCGGATACCCGAATACACCTCCTGCGCAATGCTGTTCAGCCTCGCCAACTGCTGCTGAATCTTCTCGCTGCGGGTGTTGATCAGGTTGCTCACATAGTAGATGGACACCGACAACAGGGGCAAAGGAAGCAGTGCGTAGAGCGTCAACTTGATGTTCACAGCGAACATGGCGTAAATCACCAAAATGAACAGCGACACCAGGTTTACCCCATACAGTACGGCGGGCCCCAGGTACATCCGCACCTTACCTACATCTTCCGACACCCTCGCCATGAGGTCGCCGGTGTTGTTGCGCTTGTAAAATGCCATGTCCAAAGCCTGGTAATGCAGGTACATCTCCTTGCGCAGGTCGTATTCGATCAAGCGCGACATGACAATGATGGTCTGACGCGTGTAGTACATGAACCAGCCCATGACCAGGGCCAACAACAAGACCAGGATGCCGAAATACAGCAACTGGCCGCCCAACATCGAAAAGAAAGCGCTCTGTAAGCCACTCCCCTTGAAGAGTCGGTACATCTGCAGGTTGTCCACCACCAGATCCAGGGCCTCTCGGATAGCCTGGGGCTGCAGTACCCGGAAGTAGTTAGACAAAAAAACGAACAGCACCCCTAAAAGTGCCAGTCTTTTGTACTGCAAAAAATACTTGTTCAAATACGCAAGATACTGCATCGGATAGAGTTGACGTGCGCTGGATCCCCCCTTTCAGGATTGCCCTCCCACACAAAGAGACCTATTGGTCCGCTGACTTAGCCAGTACAAAGCGGAATGGGAAATTTTGGAGGTTCGTGTTCAGCACTAAAGCCGTATCGTTCAAGGCCTCGATTTGGTAGTCGATTTCTTGCTCCCCCTGAACCTGACGGATGGTGCCATCTGAAAGAGAATAGGTCGCGGGCTCCGGGGTTTCCGAAACAGGCAGGTTGGTGCGCAACTTCCCCTCCGCGCCGAATTCGAAGTACAACCCCGCAAGAGAGGTCGTAGGCTGCTCGGAACGATACGCTTCCCGGATTTCCCAACGGCCCTGGAGTAATTTTAACATAGGATCTTCCTTTGGCTTGCAGGAGGATATGCCCAGGAGCATACATACCATCCACGATGCCGGGATTACATGTTTCATGATGAGCTTGGTGAGTGTTTGTTGTCGGCAAAGGTATGCCGGATTATACAGAATTTTGACTGCCGCCAGCGATGAGCGTCATTTTTCTAACGCGCATCCGAAATACATCTCCACTTTGCAGAAATGTATTTCGGATGCGCGTTAGAAATCAGCCTTGTTGCGAGGGGTATTGTTACCCCGTAGTCCGTATTGCTTTACAGCGGCTTGACTACAAAGGGTATCGTCAGGTTCTCCCAGTTCAGGAAAATCTTTCCCTTTGGGGTGATTACAAATTCGAGGCGCTCGCTGAAGGCCTTGGCTTTCTTGGGCGTGGTGTTTACGCGCAGGGCATCCATAGACTCTTTGTAGTTGTACGCTCCCCACTGGTTGGACTCCTTGTTAAAAACCAGCGTCCAGGACTTTTCAGCAGGTATAGTGAACAGTGCGTACTTGCCTTTCGGCAGGCGCATCCCGTTCACCAGCACATCGCGGCTCACTTCAAACGTAGTAGCTTCGTTGGCCCCCGTACGCCATACTTCGCCATAAGGCACCAGGTCGCCCCATATTTTACGGCCCTTTACGGCAGGGCTGCCATATTTTATTTCCAGATTGACCGACCCCGCGATGATTCCCGCCTTCGTTTGGGTCGGGCTCGGCCGCGTATCCTGGCCATAGAGTGCGCCGGCGACAACAAAGGAGAGCGCAAGGAGGACGAATGATTTCATTTGCATACGCATTGCAAAAGGATTTATGGGTGAAAAAATATTGGACTTGTTGCGAAAGGAACCTTCGAGAGGTCAAAAAGGCCATTTTCTATTCTCCCACCGCAAAAAGCCTACTCTCAACTATTAACTGATTTTAAGGCCGACGGTTGACATAGCCCTATATTTTTTATAATAGAGTTATTGCGAGGGGTTCATCGCCGGGTCAAAAAGGCCCTTTTTCGCCCACACTGCGCCTTTTTTCGGTCATATAGCTA
>VFQS010002801.1_pt1 | contig 13904 bp, 14 predicted proteins | sample 3512361 | NCBI WGS metagenome assembly VFQS01 (sample SAMN10412375, study PRJNA504923) | tailings metagenome | isolation source: Relicate 1 Philex TSF3 active mining | place: Philippines
CGTGATGGGGGTTCTTGCAGTAGCCGTTCGCAGCGATCTACGTCTTCCCGAGCAAGTCGGATCCCTCATCTCGACCTATCTCTTGCTCGCCATCGGGATCAAAGGTGGTCTACGCCTCCGGGACGCTGATTTCGCCGACATCTGGGCACCGGTTCTGGTCACCCTCGTCCTCGGCGTGATCACACCCCTCATCACCTTCGTCGCCGCCCGCCGTGTCGGTCGGCTGAACACCACCAACGCGGCATCGCTTGCTGCTCACTACGGTTCGGTCTCCGCCGTCACCTTCACAGCCGCCGAGGGTTTCAACCGCACGGCTGGAATTCTCGAGGAAGGTTTCCTTCCCGCCCTCGTCGCGATTCTCGAGATTCCCGGAATCGTGGTCGCCCTGTTGATCGCATCACGCAGGCTCGGTTCGACCATGTCGACGGCTCTTCACGAGGTGCTCACCGGCAAGAGCATCCTCCTTCTCGGTGGCGGACTCGTGATCGGTGCGCTGGGATCCTCGACGGCCGTCGATGCCATCGAGCCGTTCTTCGTGGCTCTCTTCCCGGGCTTCCTGTGTTTGTTCCTGCTCGACCTCGGCACTCTCACCGGTCAGCGATTCACCGACGTTCGCCGGGCCGGGATTCGACTGGTCGTCCTCGCCGTCGTCTTACCCATCCTCTTCGGTGCGATCGGAGCCGTGGCCGGAACCTTGGCCGGCCTGTCGACCGGCGGGGCCGCCGTTCTCGCCATCATGTCGGCGAGTGCGAGCTACATCGCCGCTCCAGCCGCCGTTCGGGTCGCTCTGCCCGAAGCCGATCTCGGAGTCAGCCTCGGAGCCGCGATCGGTGTGACCTTCCCGTTCAACCTCGTGATCGGAATACCCCTCTTCAGCGAATTCGCACAACGAATCGGCTGACGTGCGTTCTCTCCTCGCTCGCCGATCGACATCGGCGTTCGAGACGCGACGGGAGAATTTGCGCATGCACACACCCACACGTACACACGAGAAGAACCAACCGGACCACTTCTGGATCGAGGTCGTCGAAATCGACGACGGCAACGGACGTACCCAGCGACGTCGCGATCGTTCCCTCCCCAATCTGCATGTCGGTATCACCACCTGCGAGCCGGGGGCGAAACTCGACCGTCGCTGGAAGGCCAAGATGCGTCGTCGCCCCAACACCTGGGTCGGGTTGCGAACCGACCTCATGGATCACGAGTCGTTCGACGATCGTGAGACCGCCGAACTGCACAAGCGCACCGTCATCGCCGCCCTCAAGGCCGCCGGCTACACCGTCAACGGTGATCTCACCGTGTACAGCGTCTACGTGATCGAGCTCGATCATTCCCATCTGACCGACTGCACGGGCTACTTCTACGTCGGCCAAACCTCCAAGAATCCCGTTCAACGGGTCATCGAACATCGCGATGGGGCCTGGTCCGGTCGTCGTCGCCTGCACAGCCTCGAGGCCCATCGCCGCTTCGTGACATGGCGACCCGACATCTCCCGCCACTGGACCCACTTCTCCCGGGAATCGGCCCTCCAGGCCGAGTCGCGCCTGCGTCTGGCGCTCGAACAACGTGGGTACCGAGTGATCGGCGGACAGGAGATGTACGACGAGATCACTCACGACGACCCGAGAAAGGCCTGATCAGCCCCGAATTCGGATAATTCGTTTGCGGCCGGGCCCCGGACGTGGTTTCCTTCACCCTCGTCATGTCCATCTCCATGCGCTCCCTCGACTCGATCTCCGGCTCGGCCGGTTCGTCGTCGCGCATGGCATCGATGTGGCACAACGCCTCCGCAGCGTCGCACGCCATGTATGCGAACGCTGGTGCGGCAGCCGTGGTGTTCGTGAAGCCCGCCTTCACGGCAACCAAGCGCCCGCCCCAGCGGCTCGGGGAGCGACTCACGTAGGTCACACACCACGTCGAGACAGCCACCGAGGCCGCTGGGATCCGAAACCCGGCGGCCTTTTTCGTTGTCCCGATTCTTGTCCATCAACTCACCAGGAGCACACCATGACCATCATCGACAACAACATCCTCATCAGCACCACGATGATCGATGCCACCGGCGACGTGTCGTTCGTCGAAGCCGGACCGACCGCCAAGGCGTCGGCCCGCTGCGGTGATGGTCACGGCACTCTCACGCCACTCTTCTTCAGCGACGAACTGGTCGACATCGCGAGGGCGAAGGCGATCTGCGCTCGATGTACCTTGCGCGGCCCGTGTCTCACCGGTGCGGTCGAACGCGTCGAACCGTGGGGAGTCTGGGGCGGTGAACTTCTCGAGAACGGACGCATCGTTCTCGACAAGAAGCCGCGAGGTCGTCCGGCGGTCCTGCCGCGTCCCACCCTCGTGATCGACGAGGATCGCAAGATTCGCGCCCTCACCGACATCGGTGACAAAACCGACTTCGAGATCGCCATCCGCGTCGCCTGAGCGCACACATCTCTCCGGTCATGGGTGACGCTCGACGAACCTGTGACTGAGCGGGAATCGCGATCGTGGCCACCGCCTCGACTCCTCCACGAGACGGTGGTCACGATCGCCTCCCTCGACGACCGACGATCCCCTGCGGACGCGACTCGTTAGCCTGGCGACGTGAGAAAGCGCCCGTTGTTCGCCGCGTTGCTCGCGACGGCTTGCCTCACCACGTTCACGGCCTGCGGCTCGTCATCCGATGACGTGGAATCGGTCGTTCTCGATCAGCCGGGTGAATATCAAGAGCCCGGCATCGCGCTCAACCGTGATCTCGACGGCGATGCACTCGAGATCACGACGCTTCTCGATCGAGACGACATCGAGACCGACATCACCGACTTTTTCGGACAGCCACTCGTCATCAACTTCTGGTTCACCGCCTGCCCTCCGTGCAAGCGTGAGATGCCAGCCCTGCAGAGCGTTCACGAGACCTATGCCGATCGTGTTCGCTTCATCGGGATCAACTCGGTCGACACGCGGGAGCGAATGGTCGACTTCGCCGACGACATGGGCGTGACCTACCAACTCTTGCGCGACCCCGACAGCGAGTTCCTCGTCTCGAACGGCATCGCGGCCTTTCCGACCACGTTGTTCGTGGCCGCCGATGGCACCGTCGTCGAGCAGATCTCCGGAGAACTGACCGTCGACGTCCTCACCGCGACCATCGAGGCCATGCTCGCATGACCTCTGCAATCGTTGCCGCGACGTCCGATCGACTCTGGCTCAGTTTCGGAAGTGGTCTCCTGGCCGCCGTGAACCCGTGCGGATTCGTCCTGCTCCCGACGTATCTCATGTACTACCTCGGACTGTCGGGTCGCCCCGGAGAGAGTGCCGAGCGTGACGGTGCGGTGACACGGGCGCTCGTGGTGAGTCTGTCGCTCTCGGCGGGTTTCATGTCGGTGTTCCTGCTCGTCGGAACGATCAGTCGTCTCTTCACCGACTGGATCAACCAGAACGCGAAATACGTGTCGCTCGTGATCGGTCTCGGCCTCGTCGCACTCGGCGTCGCCATGCTCTTCGGATATCGGCTTCCCCTCACGACCCCCAAACTCGACGTGGGTGGACGAGCGAAGGACCGCACCGTCGCGTCGATGTTCCTATTCGGGATCGCGTACGCGGTGGCTTCGATCGGATGCACCATCGGCCCGTTCTCGGCCACCGTTCTCGGCACCATCGACACATCGGGATTCGCAGCCGGGCTCCTCGCCATCGTCCTGTACGGCGGGGCGATGTCGTTGCTCGTCACCGCCCTCACGGTGTCCCTCGCCGTCGCCCAAGGTGGACTGCTGCGCGTGCTTCGCAAGGGAATGACTTACGTCGAGACTGCGTCGGCGATCGTCATGGTCGCGTCGGGTCTCTATCTCGCCTGGTACTGGTACAACGACATCCGCGAGAACTACGACGACGATCTCACCGGCAGTGTGGTCGGTTGGCAGGAGACCCTCGCCAACTGGATCGACGGCAATCGAGCTCCGTTGGCGGTCGTGTTCGGGGCCGTCGTTCTCGCCGCCGTGGGCGCCGCTCTCGTTCACCGCCGTCGAGCCACCTGACATGGCCCGATTTCGCGATCTTCTCGCACATCCCGACGTCGAAGAGGTTTGCGTTCTGCGTGGCCATGATCACCCACGCGAACGGCGCATCGGCTTCATGGCCTACCACGGAGGTGGTCTCGAGGAGATGACCGATGTCGTCGCCCGCGCGGCGGCCGAACGCTCCGGCGCCAGCTACTACGGGGTTCATCAGCCCATCGGGATGGAAGATCACATTCCGTCGATCGACGTGTCCCCCGATCAGTCGCCCTCACTCGCCTCGTTCATCGACCACGTGCACACGGTGATCACGATCCATGGGTACGGCCGACGAGGTCTCTTCTCCTCGTTGCTCGTCGGTGGGCGTCACCGAGAATTGGCCGAGCACGTCGGCTCGCACCTGCGCCATCATCTTCCGGCGTATTCGATCGTCACCGACATCGACGACATTCCCGTCGATCTTCGCGGCATGCATTCACGCAATCCGGTCAATCTCCCACCAGGTGCCGGGGTTCAGATCGAACTTCCACCACGGGTACGCGGATCGAGCCCATTGTGGTGGGACTGGGAGGGTCCGGATCTCACTCCACACACTCAGTCTCTCATCGACGCGCTCACCGATGCCGCCCGTACCTGGTGAGGTCGCTGGCAGTTCTGGTGGCAGATCAGCACGAAACACGAGACAAAAATGCCACCAGAATCACCAAGGGACTACGGGTGGAGGCGAGTGATGGTCCAGGCGTTCGACTCGCCGCCGGCGTAACGGAAACGATCGTGCAGACGACTCGGGCGTCCTTGCCAGAACTCCCATGCGGTCGGCACCAATCGCCATCCACCCCACTGCGGAGGCCGCGGCACGTCACCCGCGAAACGCTCGTTCATCTCGTTCATTCGTCGTTCGAGGTCGGCCCGACTGGCGAGCGGGCGACTCTGCTCCGACGCCCACGCACCCAATTGGCTGTCACGCGGCCGCGACGCGAAGTAATCGTCGCTCTCGGACGGTGACACCACCTCGACCCGGCCGCGCACTCGAACCTGCCGATGGAGATCGAGCCACGGAAACACGAGGGACGCACTCGGAACCACCGCCAGCTCCTCCCCTTTGGCACTCTCGTAGTTGCCGAAGAACACGATGCCGTTCTCGTCGACACCACGAGCCAGAACCACTCGTGCATCCGGCGCTCCGCGGCCATCGACGGTTCCGAGCACCATCGCATTCGGTTCGGAAACCCCTGCCTCCACGGCATCGGCGTACCAGCGATGCCACTGAACGACGGGGGACGGATCGAGGTCGGTGTGGTCGAGGCCAGCCGTCTCGTACTGGACGCGCCGTTCGCGTACGTGATCGTCGTGACGTTCGTTCACGTGATCGGCCACGATGTCACGCCGTGATGCGTTCGAGGCCACGCATGTAGGGCCGCAGGACCTCGGGGATCACGACGCTGCCATCGGGCTGGCGATAGTTCTCGACGATGGCCGCCCACACCCGAGGGACGGCGAGCGCCGAGCCATTGAGCGTGTGGGCAATCTCGGTCCCCTTCTGGCCCGCGCGCCGGAAACGAATGTCGGCTCGACGAGCCTGATACTCGGCGAACCAGCTCACCGACGACACTTCCAGCCACGCGTCACAACCCGGTGCGTACACCTCGATGTCGTAACTGCGGTGATGGCTCTGTCCCATGTCGCCGGTGCAGATCTGAATGATGCGATACGGAAGTCCGAGCGCGGCGATCGTTCCCTCGGCTCGGTCGACCAACTCGTCGAGGAGAGCCGGCGCCTGCTCGGGCGAGGCAATGGCCAAGATCTCGACCTTGTCGAATTCGTGCGACCGCAACATGCCCCGGGTGTCGCGTCCGGCCGAACCCGCCTCACGGCGGAAGCACGGCGAGTACGCCATGAGTCGAACCGGCAAGACCACCTCGTCGAGAATTTCACCGGCGTACATCGACGTGAGTGGAACCTCGGCAGTCGGAATCATCCAGAGGTCGTCACGTTCGATGGCGTAGGCGTCGTCGGCGAATTTCGGCAGGTGGCCGGTCGCGGTGAGCGTCGAGGTGCTCACCATGGTCGGGGGTCGGACTTCCTCGAAAACATCGGCGTTGCGATCGAGAGCCAACTGACAGAGAGCTCGCGCGAGTGCGGCACCAGCCCCACGTTGCATCGTGAACATCGAGGCAGCGATCTTGGTCGCCCGCTCACTGTCGAGGATGCCGAGTTCGGCCGCCGTCTCCCAGTGCGGAACGCGCTGGTGGTCGGCGAAGGCCCCCGGCATCTGCAACGGACCCTTCACGAGCGGGTTCTCGTGATCACCCGCGCCGTCGGGGGCGTCGGGGTGCGGCAAGTTCGGGATACGCAGGAGAACGTCGCGTAGTTCGGCCTGAACCTCGTCGGCCCGAGCGGCCAACGCATGCTCTTCGGCACCGAGGTCACGGCTCTCGATCTGAGCGGCATCGGCCGCCGCCTGATCACCTGATCGCTTGGCCTGACCAACGGCTTTCGATAGTTCGTTGACCTTGGCACGAATCGCATCGCGACGCGTCGAGATCTCGCGGGCCCGAACGTCGAGCGCGATGGCGTTGTCGAGCTGTTCGATGAGTTCGGGTTTGCGACGACGGGACAGAGCCGCCCGCACGCCGTCGGGATCGCTGCGCAGGAGACGAACGTCGATCACAGAACCCCGAGGTTACCGTCACTCGACCGGTCGGGCCCCGTTCGATTCACCCGCACTAACCTCGGCCGGGTGACCACTGACTCCGATGTCGCGACATCTTTCGGGACGCGCATCGTGTCGGGCACGGTCGACAACGTCGTGGAAGTGACCGACCTCACCATTCGCTACGGCCGCGGCGATCGAGCGGTCACCGCCGTCGACGGCGCGTCGTTCGCCGCGCGGGCCGGTCAGGTCACGGCAGTCCTCGGACCGAATGGTGCCGGGAAGACGAGCACCATCGAAGTGTGCGAAGGACTGCGACGTCGAACCTCCGGAGAGGTTCGCGTCCTCGGTCTCGACCCGGCCGGATCACGCCGTGATCGCCGGACTCTCGCCCACCGTGTGGGCCTCATGCTCCAAGAGGGTGGCGTGTACCCGTCGGCGCGGCCGATCGACGTGGTTCGTCAGTACTGCGGGATCCACGGAGTGTCCGACTCCTCGGCCCCCTCGGAACTCGTCGATCTGGTCGGTCTCGGCGACCGGGCTCGCACGCCGTGGCGGAGGCTCTCCGGCGGAGAGAAGCAACGTCTGTCGTTGGCCCTCGCCCTCGTCGGTCGCCCCGATGTGGTCTTCCTCGACGAACCGACCAGTGGAGTCGATGTGAACGGCCGCGACACGATTCGCCACATCATCACCTCGCTGACCGATCGCGGTTGTGGAGTCGTTCTGGCCACCCACGAACTCGACGAAGCCGAGCGCATCGCCGATCGAGTGGTCATCTTCGACAAGGGGAAGGTTCTCGTCGAGGGAACGCTCGACGATGTACGCAAGGCCCGTCAAGCCGTGCGGCTGCGAACCTCGCGCCCTCTCGTCCTCGACGACGTCCCGACCAACATCTCCGACTGGCTCGTCGAAGTCGAACCCGGTCACTACACGATCGACGATGCTCCACAAGGTCTGGTTGCTGCGCTGGCCGTCTGGTTGAGTGAGCACGGCATCGACGTGATCGAACTGCGAGCCGGGGTGTCGAGTCTCGAAGACGTCTTCAAACGATTGACGAGTGGCGGGTCATGAGCGGCCCACTGCGCGCTCAACTCGGCGCCGAACTCCGGATCCTCGCCCGCAACGGTGAGCAGTTGCTTCTCACCGTCGTGATTCCAGTGCTGGTGCTCGTGTTCTTCGGACTCGCCGACGTGTTGCCCAGTTCGTTCGACGACCACATGGACTTCCTCACTCCGGGAGTGATCGCCCTGGCCATCATGAGTTCGGCGATGGTCAGTCTCGGAATCGCAACCGGATTCGAACGCGGATATCAGGTCTTGAAACGCCTCGGTGCCACTCCACTCGGCCGACCGCGCTGGCTCACGGCCAAGATCCTCACCGTTCTCGTGGTCGAGATCGTCCAGGTCGCGTTGCTCGTCCCGATCGCCCTCGCTCTCGATTGGAACGCCGACGAGGCACAATGGCTGCTCGCTACTCTCGCGATCGTTCTCGGCACGATGGCGTTCGGAGGACTCGGACTGTTCATCGCCGGCCGACTCCGGGCCGAGATCAATCTGGCCGCACAGAACGGTCTCTACATCGTTCTTCTTCTGCTCGGCGGCATGGTCGTTCCCTTCGACGAACTACCCGGACCACTCGCCGACGTCAGCCCCTACCTACCGTCGGGCGCCCTCGCCGATGTCATGCGCGACACGTTGATCGGAGCGTCGACCCAGGCGTCCACGTCGTGGGTCGTTCTCGCGGTCTGGGCCGGCCTGACCCCGATTCTCGCGTCACTCACCTTCCGCTGGGAGTGATCGACCCCTCGACGGCGGTCGGGAAACGTCAGCGGCGCTCGGGTTCGCGCGCCGGCGGAGTTTCGGCGAAAGCCTTCTCGACATCGGCGGTCGTGAGCGGTTCGCGAACGTAGGCGGAGTCGTTCTCGGCCCGGAACGTCTTCACGAATTTCTGCACGAACAGCACGCCGATGATCGTCCACAGGAAGGCGGCGCCGCCGATCTTCATGATCGCACCGGCGATCTGCTGATCGTCGGTGACCGAGATTCCCCACACTCGCCACGGGATGCTGTAGTGCTTGTACACCACTCCCTCGGCGAACGTCAGCCAACCGGCTGGCACGGTGGCCACGACGCTGTTCATGAAGAGGTAGATCATCTTGCCCATGGGTGAGATCTGGAACTCGGGGAACGGACCACACACCGGAAGCCACATGATGATCGCCGTGCTGACCAAGAAGACGTGAACGGCGTAGTGGAGTGGGCCGTTCGACACCGAAGCATTGACCACACCTGGAACGTGGCTCACCATCACTGCGACGTTGAACACGAACGCGGCTCGCACCGGGTGAGCCATGAAACGTACGAAGCGATACAGGCCGCGATCACCGATCAGGATTCGCACGAACCACTCGGGTGTCGCCAGAACCACGAGCGGCGGCATGAAGTACGTGAGGGCCATGTGCTGGAACATGTGCACCGAGTACAGATACTCCTCGGCGATGTCGTGAATCGGCCAATCGCTCGCCAACCACAGGATGAGGATTCCGACGACGAAGGCCGTCTTCTGCCCTCGAGTGACGACGACCCCGCCCGGACCGACCGCGCGGGGTCCGATGACCCGAACCATGTAGACGTAGGCCGCGGTCAGGAAACCGACGAGCAGCCAGACTTCGATGTGCTGCTGGAAGCGCCACGGATCGACGGCCAGCATCGACATGGTGATCAGCCCTTCGACAGGAAGAACTTGAAGGTGGCGAGCGCGCCCACGTAGACGGCGATGGCCAGGATCAGACCCGAATAGAACAGGTAACTGAACAACTTGTTGTCGAACTTCAGGTGCATGAAGTAGGACACGACGATCACGAACTTCACGATCATGAGGACGAAGAGCGTCGGCATGAACAGCGGTCCGAAGTCGACGTAGTACGTCGACACCTCGATCGCCGTGAGGGCGGCCAGGATCAGGGCGATGACGACGTACTGCTTGTCGGACGCACCGTGGCTCTCGCCGTGCTCACCGTGCTCGGTGTGGGTGGCGTGTTCGGTTGCTGTGCTCATGGAGTGAACCCTCGCGAGATCGGTCAGGACGGAATGAGATAGACGAGTGTGAAGATGACGATCCACACGATGTCGACGAAGTGCCAGTACAGGCCGATCAATTCGACCGTCTCGGCCTTGCTTCCCGGAATGCGGTTACGGCGAACCATGCCCACCAGCGCCATCAACATGATGATGCCGACCGACACGTGAACACCGTGGAAACCGGTCAGCGTGTAGAAGCTCGACCCGAAGAGGCTGGTCGTGAAACCCAGACCTTCGCGGTAGAAGGCGGTGAATTCGTACACCTGGCCACCCACGAAGGTCGCTCCGAGCAGGGCCGTGATCGTGAGCCACAGATTCGTGTTGCGATCGTCCTTGCGCTGTGCGGCCGAGACGGCCAGCACCATGGTGAGCGAACTCATCAGAAGGACGAACGAGCTCACCGAGGTGAACGGGATGTCGTAGATCTGATCGGGCTGGGGACCATCGCCGATTCGGCCCTTGTAGAGCATGTAGGTCGAGATCAGTCCACCGAACAGCAGACACTCGGAACCGAGGAAGATCCACATGCCGAGCTTGTTGTTCGACAAGCCGGTCGTGGTGTGATGCGCGCCGTGGTCGGCGCCGTGGGCAAGGGCGGTGTCAGCCAAGAGGTGCCAACTCCTTCGTGTGGCCGCCACCTTCACCGGGTGCCGGCGGATCGAAATCGTCATCGGGGGCCGTGGACGGTTCCATGGCCCAACCGAACATCGTGAGCAACAAGAATGCGGCGCCGACCGCCATGAGCATGCGGTTGTAGATGAGGCCGTAGCAGATGATCGGAAGCGCAAGGGCGACCAGGATCGGCCAGAACGACCGCGACGGCATGTGAATGTGCTCGTCGGGGTGAGCGTTCATCTCGGCCAACACCTCTTCGGCCGACGCAACGGGCTTGATCTCGTGCGTGCTCGGATCCTGCTCGTACTTGCGATGGAAGAACTCGTCGAGGTTGTTGATCGTCGGAATCGACTCGAAGTTGTGCTCGACGGGCGGGTTCGACGTCATCCACTCGAGCGAACGAGCGTCCCACGGATCGAGCGGGGCGATGGCCACCTTCTTCGACTTGTGTGTGTACACGACGTTGATGATGAAGAAGAGCACGCCGACCGCGAGGATCAAGGAACCGATCGAGGCGATCATGTTCCAGAACCCGAGGTTGAAGAATCCTTCACCCGCGCGGGCTTCGGTCCAGACCTGCATACGGCGCGGCTGGCCCTGGAGACCCAGGATGTGCATCGGGCCGAAGGTCATGTTCATGCCGATGACCATGAGCCAGAAGTTCCACTTGCCGAGGCCTTCGTTCAGCTGCTTGCGGAACACCTTGGGCCACCAGTAGTAGAACCCGGCGAACAGGCCGAAGATCGCGCCACCGAACAAGACGTAGTGGAAGTGCGCCACGATGTAGTACGTGTCGGTCTGCTGAGTGTCGCTCGGGGCCACCGAGTGGGTGACGCCCGAGAGACCGCCGATGGTGAACTGCACCACCAGGCCGATGGCGAAGAGCATGGGCGTCGCGAAGGTGAGCTTGCCGCCCCACATCGTCATGACCCAGTTCACGATCTTCACACCGGTCGGGACGGCGATGGCCATCGTGGCGAGTGAGAACACCGCGACCGACACCGGTCCGAGACCGGAAGCGAACATGTGGTGAGCCCACACACCCCAGCCCACGAAGCCGATGGCCGCACCCGACAGAGCCACGATCGGGTAACCGAAGAGCGGCTTCTTCGAGAACACCGGAATGACTTCCGAGATGATGCCGAAGGACGGAAGGATGAGGATGTACACCTCGGGGTGGCCGAAGATCCAGAAGAGATGCTGCCAGAGCAGCGGATCCGCACCGGCCGCGACGTCGAAGAACGTCGCGTCGAACGAGCGCTGGAACGAGAGCAGGAACAGCGCCACGGTGATGACCGGGATGGCGAACAGCAGCAGGAACTGCACCACCAGGACCATCCACGTGAAGATCGGCATGCGCATGAGCTTCATACCCGGAGCGCGCATGTTGAGGATCGTCACGATCAAGTTGATCGACCCGGTCAGCGAGGCGATACCGGTGATCTGCAGACCGAGCACCCAGAAGTCGATGCCGTGACTCGGGGAGAAGAGAGTGCTCGAGTTCGGCGCGTACATGAACCAACCGCCGTCGGCGGCGCCACCGAGGAACCACGAGGTGTTGAGGAAGATTCCGCCGAAGAGGAAACACCAGAATCCGAAGGCGTTGATGCGCGGGAACGCCACGTCACGGGCACCGATCTGGAGCGGCACGAAGTAGTTGGCGAAGGCGGCCGCCATCGGCATCACGAAGAGGAACACCATGGTGGTGGCGTGCATCGTGAACATCTGGTTGTACTGATCGGCACTCAACACCTTGCCGTCGGGCCCCATGAGCTGCAGACGGATGAGAAGCGCTTCGATGCCGCCCACGATGAAGAAGAAGAACGCGGCGACTCCGTACATGATGCCGAGTTTCTTGTGGTCGACCGTGACCAACCAGTCCTTCCACGTCGAGGACGCGGCGGGACGTTTGAAGACACCGAGTGCTTCACTCGGCTTCACCACGGTGGGTGCGCCGGCGATCGCGACATCGGCGGAGGGACGTTCGATGATGGCCATCTTCGTGTTCTCCTGTTACTTCCGCTCGAGCAGGTAGGCGATGAGAGCGTCGATCTGATCCTCGGTGAGACCGAGGGCCGGCATACCGCGGTACTTGCCGTCGGTCTCCTGCAACTTGGTCGGATCGGCGTACATGGGCTTCTTCTCCGGCGCGTTACGCAGCCATTCACGGAGATCCTTCTGGTTGAGGCAGCTCTCCGACACTCCGGCGAGATACTTCGATCCGAATTCCTCGGGTGCCGCGTTCCAGACGTCGTCACGGCACTGGGAGTTCAACAAGTTCCACGAAGCCCCGGCGAAGGTGTTGCGCGTCATGAGGTGAGTCAGGTTCGGTGCGGCTCCCGACACCACGTACTGCTCGGGGGCCGACACGATGAGCGAACCGTCGCTGTTGGCGATGCCGTTGACCTGGTGGCAACGCGAACACTGCGCGATGAACACCGACTCGCCTTCGGCCGCGAGGGTTCCCGCTTCCGGTGAGGTGTACGGCTTCAACTGATTGGCCACCCACGCGTCGAAGTCGGGGCGGCTCAGAACCACCGTCTCCATCCGCATGTAGGCGTGTGACAAGCCGCAGAACTCGGTGCACTGACCGGCATAGATGCCCGGAGTCGAACCCTCGAGACGCAGAGGATGCACTCGTCCGGGAACGCTGTCCTTCTTCCCGTTCAACTTGGGGATCCAGTACGAGTGGATCACGTCGCGACTCGTGACACGTAGGAGAACCTTGGTGTCTTCCGGAATCACGAGCTGACCCGACGTCACGATCGGAGCGGCGATGCCGTACTGCTCGGCGTTGTCTCCGTTGGCCGGGTAGTCGTACTCCCACCACCACTGCTGACCCGTGACGTTGATGATCATTTCGGTGTCGTCGGTCTTGGCGAGATCGAAGATCGTGCCCGCCGTCGGAATCGCGACTCCGATGAGGATCAGCACCGGGATGACGGTGAGGGTGATCTCGATGACCGGCTTGCCGTGCGTCTGCTCGGGAATGGCCTGACCGCGATCACGGAAGCGGAAGACCACCCAGCCGACGGCCAGGAAAACGATGACACCGACGATCCCGGCCACCAAGAACACCGGCTGCTGCAGATTGTCGATCGTCTCGGCGTTGGGTCCGGCCGGCTGCCACGTGTCCTGCGGCGCATCCTTGGCACATCCGGCCAAGGCGAGTAGTCCCGCGCCGGCAGCAAAAACACCCATCCAACGTCGACGAGAGTTCGTCTTCATCACATCTCCAGGTCGTTCGGCTGTTTCGTTCACTTCAGATCTACTCATCACGGCACCACGACGTTCAGTCGAGCAGACGAGACACCGGGCACGGTGATCGAGAACGGTTCGTCACTGGCGAACGATGGCTGCGGGATTCGCACGGTGATCGACTGCTGACCACCTTTTTCGACCTTGCTGGTGCAGGCCTGCATGAGAGTTTCCTTCTCGACCCCACCACCCAGATCTTCGACCACCTTGCCGTACGAAAGAACCATGCGGCGGGCTTCGTCGGTTTCGTTCACGAAGAGAATCGTCGACGGGTTGGTGCGCTGGATGTAGATCTCG
>VFQS010002802.1_pt1 | contig 13902 bp, 14 predicted proteins | sample 3512361 | NCBI WGS metagenome assembly VFQS01 (sample SAMN10412375, study PRJNA504923) | tailings metagenome | isolation source: Relicate 1 Philex TSF3 active mining | place: Philippines
GGAAAGAAAATGACTCTTTTTTCCCACCTCGCTGACCCCTCGCAATAAGTCTAATCTTCAAAAGGTAACCATATGAAAAAGGCATTTCTTTGGATGGGTACGGTTGCCGTGCTGTTTTCCTGTACCCGGGATGAAAACTTGCAAACCGCAGAATTGCTACAAGGCCGCTGGAAGCTGGGCTGGGTTACCGGGGGTATTACAGGGAAGGGATATACTCCGGCGTTCAACCAACTCCATTTTACAGATGAGGTCCATTATGAATTGCTAAACAATGGCACTTTACAAAGTGGAGGTACCTACACCTTGTATTTGAAAGGCGAGGAGGACTGGATTCGCTTTGCCTCGGAGAGCGGGATAGCCCAACCCTTTGAAGCCCAGGAAAAGAGGGTGCAGGTAGATCGCACACATCTCACCTTGAGCGAGCCCTGCTGTGACCAATACGAGTATCACTTCAACAAAGAAGAATAGCGCTGAGGGGCAAGCGGAAGCTATATTTTGCGTCGGTAGTAGAGCTGTACCAGCCCGCTGGCGAACGTTTCCGCTTTTTCAAACACGAACCAGCGTTCGGCGGGTATGCCGGCCCCGAACAGAGGGATTCCCTGTCCCAGGACGACTGGATGTACAGACACGACCATACGGTCAATATCCCCGCTGGTCAGTAGGATGGTGTTGATTTGTCCACCTCCGACGAGCCAGATATCCTTTCCTTCCTCTTTTTTTAGTTTGCGCACGAAAGCCGGGATATCGCCGTGGACGTATTCGACGGAGCGGTTGAGGGGCGGGTTGTTTTTCCGCACGAAGACGTAGTTCTTTTTATCCAAATAGGGGAACTCTCCCATGGAGAGGATTTCCAGATAGGTTTTTTTGCCCATGAGAGTGGCGTCAATACTATCGTAGAAGTCGGAGTAGCCATAATCTTCATCGTGAAACAGCCAGTCCACCCGACCGTCTTTGCGGGCGATGTAGCCATCCAGGCTGCAGGCTATAAACAGGATTACGTCGCGCATACCAACAGGATTTAACGTCTGGGACTAATTTTGTTATGTCCGTACGAGGTCTTTTTGACCCTTCGCCGACCCCTCGCAACAAGTCTATTAGACTTATTGCGAGGGGTCAGCGAGGTGGGAAAAAAGAGTCATTTTCTTTCCACGCGAAGGCTTTTTGTGGGAGTATAGCCCAGCTATATGACCACAAAAAGGCGCAGTGTGGGAAGAAAAGGGCCTTTTTGACCCCGCGATGATCCCCCTCGCAACAAGTCTATTATATTTAGTTGACTTTTCCAAGGAATAAGGGGGGATGGAGTGTTTCGAAGGCTGTTTTTTGTTGAAAAGCATGGCCGAGTTCCAGAATAGCTGCTTCGTCGTATAGGTTTCCGAGCAAGGTGATAGAGGACGGTCGGCCTCGCTGGTCGAGTCCGGTGGGCAGTGCCAGTGCCGGATGCCCGGTGAGATTGCTGAGCAAGTTCTGTTCGCTGCCGGTGGGAGGTACTATGAGTACGTCGTAGCGCTGCATGAGGCGGCCCATAGCTTCCTGGAGTTGTTTTCGGTGGCGATTTGCCTGCAGGTATTCCGGGGCTGGGATGAACCGGGCTTGTCGTAGGGAGTTAGCTCTGGAGCCTTCGTGTTGTTCTTCGAGTTGGTCCACCTGCCCGGAGCGGATCAAATCGTCAAAAAAGGCACCGGATTCGGCGCGCAGGATGATATCGAAGGCGCTGTAGGGGAAGGAATCGGGCAGGGTTTCTTCTGTGAGGGAGAGGCCTAAATCGCGAAAAACCTGAAGGGCGGCGCGGTTATTTTCGCCCGCCTTTGTACTGTCTTTATCGAAAGCCGTTTTCAGGTAAGCCACGCGCAGGGAGGCCGGATTTTGTCTGGCTTGAAAGGAGAAAGGTGCATCCTGGACACTTCGGTCTTTGCCGTCCTGGCCGCGGATAGCTTCGAGGACGAGTGCGCAATCCAGGGCGTTTCTTCCGATAGGGCCTACTTTATCCATTGTCCAGGACAAGGTCATTACGCCGGCCCTGCTGACGCGCCCATAGGTAGGGCGCAAGCCGGTGACCCCACATCTGGCGGAGGGGGCTACGATAGAGCCTAGCGTTTCCGTTCCGATGGCGAAAGCACACAAGCCTGCCGAAACAGCGGCAGCGGAGCCGGCGGAAGAGCCACTGGCGCCTTGCAGTGTGTCCCAGGGGTTGCGGGTCATGCCACCGAACCAGACATCGCCCCGGGCGAGTGCGCCCGTACTCACTTTAGCCAGCAGTACAGCACCCGCTGTATCCAGGCGGGTGATGACGGAAGCGGTGTGATCAAAAATCTGATTTTTATAAGGAGTTGACCCCCATGTAGTTGGGTGTCCTGAAAATGCAAACAGGTCTTTTGCGGCGTATGGGATGCCGTGTAAAGGGCCCCGATAGCGTCCTGCTGCTATTTCCGCGTCGGCTTGTCGAGCCTGTTGCAGGGCGTGTTCCTCCAGTAGGGTGACGACAGCGTGGAGCGACGCATCGTAGCGGCGCATGCGCGCCAGGAACAGGCGGGTGAGCGATTCGGAGCTGATTTGCCGGTTTTTGAGCAGGGCGGACAGTTCTCTGACGGAAAGGAATGCGAGATCTTCCGGATTTTCAGGCAGGGCAGCGGTATCTGGTAGTCCCCAGTCTGGTGAGGTCGTTTCGGCGGGTATGGCAAAACCATCTGGTCTGGGGTCGAAGTAGAGAGCCGGGGGGATTTGATAGTCCAGTGGTATTTTTTGCATAGCCTTGTACCCTTTCAGGTTTCGCTCCAGATAGCGGTACATAGTATCTATTTGAGCGGGGGTGAACCCCAGGCCCAGCACGCGTTGTGCCGCACGGACATCTTTTGCGGAGAAGGGCTGTTGCAGCTGCGTGCCACAGGCGGCCAGCAGAAAAAGAGCGGAGACACAGGCGCTTTCGAGGAGTTTACGGTGTGTTATTTTTCGCATGCGGTATAGGCTTCAGGCAAATAACGGGTAAAAATTCCTGGCTGGGATTCGTGAATTTGCCGTAAATTTCACAAAAATTGCGGCGTTTACGTGACAAGCGCCTTTTTTTTTGCCATAAATCCCGCACACGTTCTAAAAAACTTTTGAAAGCTATGTTCGTAGTTCGCACTGTTCTCCTTTTTTCTTTCCTGATGTTTGTTTGTACATCGGTCATCAGCCAGCGGGCCGACTCTCCCCTGCGATATGTAAATCCTTTCATGGGCACGGCTGAGCACGGGCATGTTTACCCGGGGGCTACGGTACCCTTTGGAGCCGTTCAGCTCAGTCCGGACAACGGTACGCAAGGCTGGGATTGGTGTTCCGGCTACAACTATGCCGATACGACGATAGTCGGCTTCAGCCACACCCACCTGAGCGGTACCGGCATTGGCGACTTATATGACGTGCTGGTCATGCCGGCTACGAAGCGCATACCATTGGAAGCAGATATCGCCGACCCGTTGAAGAAGCCGTACCTCGCCACGTTTTCCCATGCGCAGGAAGAAGCCAGTCCGGGATACTACTCGGTCAAGTTGAACAACGGAGTTTGGGCTGAGTTGTCGGCAACGATGCACTCCGGGATGCACCGCTATACATTTCCGGTTGGGGCGAAGGCATCGCTGATTCTGGACCTTGCCCACGCCATGAACTGGGACTCGCCGACGGAGACCCATATTCAGCTGGTCAATGACCGTCTGGTGACGGGGTACCGCTATTCAACGGGGTGGGCCAAGAACCAGCGGGTATATTTTGCGATGCAATTCAGTCATCCGGTTGCTTCGTACAGCATAATAGATTCCAGGTGGGCAAAAGACGAGCAATCCCCCAAGGGGGCGGGCGGCCGCGCTCAGTTTTTCTTTGCGTCGCTTCCTCGCCAGATACTCGAAGTAGAGGTAGGTATTTCCTCGGCCAATATAGAAGGCGCTTTGGCCGGGCTGGAAGGCAAGCCCTTTGACCAGGTTCGCACCGATGCGGCTGGACTATGGGAAGAAGAACTCTCTAAAATACGCGTAGAAGGCGACGATGCGCTCAAGACCACTTTTTATACCTCCCTTTACCGCACTGCCCTTGCCCCGGTTCAGTTTTCCGATGCCAACGGCAACTACTTTGGCCCGGACGGCAAGGTCCATTCGGCCAAAAATTACCGGCGGTACGATATTTTTTCCCTTTGGGATACCTTCCGTGCGGCCAACCCGCTGTACACGCTGACGCAGCCGGACAGGATCAACGATTTTATTAAATCCCTGCTCGACCATTACCAACAGTATGGTTTATTGCCAGTATGGTCTTTATTAGGCAATGAGACCAACACGATGACCGGCTACCACGCTGTGCCAGTGGTGGTAGATGCGTATCTGAAAGGGTTCCGCGGGTACGACGTAAACCTGGCATACGAGGCGCTTTTGAAAAGCGGGGCTCAGAATATTCGGGGCACCAATTTCAATCGGGAATTTGGGTATATCCCGTACGAAAAGGACGGTCAGTCGGTGACGAAGACGCTGGAATACGCCTTCGACGACTGGTGTATTGCCCAGATGGCACATTCCCTGGGCAAGGCGGAGGATGCAGCGGCGTATGAAAAACGCGCCCAGCATTACCGCAACCTGTTTGATTCCGGTACGGGCTTCATGCGGGCCAAGATGGCAGATGGCAAATGGAAAAGTCCTTTTGACCCCAAGCTTTCCGATCATAACTTTGAGGTAGCGGAATATACGGAGGGTAATGCATGGCAGCACTCCTGGTTTGTGCCCCATGATCCATACGGGCTGATCGCTCTGTTTGGGGGGGACGAGCCATTTGTAAAAAAGCTGGATCGGTTGTTTTCCGAGTCTTCTGAAATCAAGGGCGAGAATAAGTCCAGCGATATTTCCGGGTTGATTGGACAGTATGCCCACGGGAATGAGCCCAGTCACCACATCGCTTATCTATACAACTATGCGGGGGCACCGTGGAAAACGCAGGCCCTGGTGCGCCAGATCATGGAAACGCAGTACAACAATACCCCTGCCGGGCTGTGCGGCAATGAGGATTGCGGGCAGATGTCGGCGTGGTACGTGTTCAGTGCGGCGGGGTTGTACCCGGTGAATCCGGCTTCCGGCGTATATGTGCTGGGGAGTCCGCTGTTCCAGCGCGTGGCACTGCCGGGGCAGGACGGAAAAACCTTTGTAATCACTGCAAACGGCAATAGCGCCAAGAACAAGTACATCCAATCGGCGACCCTCAACGGGAAGCCGATGGTACGCAGCTATCTGACGCATGCGGAGATCGTGCAAGGCGGGGAGCTTGTGCTCCAAATGGGTCCCAATCCCAATCCCGCGCTATGGAAATCAAAAAATGCGAGGCCGAAATAACCTGGAGCCGGGGTGGTGTAAACAGGCAGAGCGAGGCGATAGATTCAAAGATTGGGGGAAACGGCTCATCATTGGAAACTCCCGGATTTAAAAAGTTGTTATCTTTTTGAAAAACAAATTTTTATGGAGGCAGTAAAAGGACTCACCGAACTACAGCTGGAATTGTTGAAAATATTTTCTATTCCCCTCAAAGAAGAACAACTGAGGGAGATAAAAGTATTGCTTACCCGCTATTTTGCAGATAAAGCAACCGAGGAAATGGATATGCTCTGGGATCAACGCAACTGGTCTGATGAAACGATGCGAGATTGGGCAGAGGAACACATGAGGATAAAATCCAGATATTGATGCGTGTTGTACTGGATACCAATGTATTGTTAGTTTCTATTCCAACAAAATCCCGGTATCGACCTATTTTTGATGCACTTTTGGATGGGAAGTTCGAACTTGCAATCAGCAATGAGGTACTGTCAGAGTATCTGGAAGTTTTAGAAAGGAAAGCCAACATCAGCGTGGCGGCTAATATTGCGGAAGTATTATTGAATTGCCAGAATGTGCTACGAACGGAAGTTTTCTTTAATTGGGGGATAATTAAGGAAGATGAGGACGACAATAAATTTACGGATTGCGCGGTGGCAGCAAACGCCAAATTCATAGTCAGTAATGATAAGCATTTCAGGATTCTTAATGAAATCGAATTTCCAAAAGTTGCAGTTGTTGGAATCGAAGAATTCATGGAACTATTGAGCCTATAAATAGTTTGGGAATACGCTGCCCCCTCGCAACAAGCCTAACAATTCTTTACAAGATATCACGTGTACATAATGATAAAATGCCTAAATTGCGGGCGCAAATTGTTTGGAAACCAAAAAAACAAAAGAGTGGGGAGCGTCCCGGCAGCAGTTGAGTTCGTCGTAGCCCTTCGCTCTGCAACACGTCCGAATATATGGATTTAGCCTCCTACATTGACCATACCCTGTTAAAGGTAGATTGTACCGAAAGCGATATTCGCAAGCTTTGCGAGGAAGCGGTGCAGTACAAATTCGCTGCGGTTTGCGTGCCTCCATTTTTTGTACCGATGGTGCGCCAGCATTTCGACAGCGTACACTCCCTGGTGAAGGTGGCCACGGTGGTTGGTTTTCCGCTGGGATATTCCAACACCCCTGCGAAGGTGGAGGAGATCAAGCGTGCCATAGACGACGGTGCGGATGAGATAGACGGCGTCATCAATATTTGCGCGGTGAAGAGCAGGCAATGGGGATTTGTGCAGAACGACATTGACAGCATGTGCACGGCGGTTCGTTTGAGGGGCAAGAAAATCAAGATTATCTTAGAAACGGCCCTACTGAGCACAGAAGAGTTGGAAAAGCTCTCTGAGATATTGTTGGTTATCCAGCCGGATTTTGCCAAAACCTCAACCGGCTTCAACGGCGGTGGGGCGACTATGGAAGCAGTGCAGACCCTTCAGCGCCTATTGGGCAACAAAATTGCCATCAAGGCCTCCGGGGGGATCCGCAGCCGGGAGCAGGCAGAAGCATATATTGCAGCAGGGGTTCAGCGCATCGGCACCTCAGCGGGGGTTCAGATGATGCAAAAGAGTGAATAAAGCAGATTTTTTGGTATATTTACGCCCAAATCAGGGCAATATGCACCGTTTATTCCTTTTGTTATGCACCGTTGCGCCGGTTTGGGTTTTTGGCCAGACGCAATCCCCTGCCCGGGTCCAGTTTGTAGAATCCGTTGAGGTGCAGCAGGCGATGCAAAGCTATATTGCATCCAACCGGGCGACATCCTTCATCAAGGGCTGGAGGGTGCAGGTTCTATCCACTACCGACCGCGACCGTCTGGATCAGGTTCGAAATGCATTTCGCGCCCAGTATCCCAATCTGGTGTTGACGTCTGTACACAATCGGCCGTACTACATGCTTCGGGCGGGGGCCTTCACCGACAAGTTGGACGCGTATCGCTTGCAGCAGTTCCTGCGCTCGTCGTACCCCAGTTCTTACATAGTACAGGATGACGAGATAGAGCCACAGCAATTGCTCGGCACGGTATATTAGACTTATATAGTAAGAAGGCGCAACTAAAAAAACGCAATGCTGAACAGGCTTGGCAGTACAAAAAATCTGGACTGGCCCATGTTGTCCATCTACCTGTCGGTTGTCATTTTAGGCTGGTTGATGATTTATTCCGTGACGGAGACGGAGATGCAGAAGATTGGATTTCTGCAGTCTTCTGCGGGAAAACAAATGATATGGGCTGGGATATCCTTTTTTGTGCTGTTGTTGATTTACTCTATTGACTGGAAGTTTTGGCAGACCTTTGCGTATCCCCTTTACGCGGCGACGTTGTTGTTTTTGGCCGGCGTACTGGTGTTTGGCTCTACTATCAAGGGGGCTACGTCCTGGTATTCTATTGGGGGGGCTACCATACAGCCTTCGGAGTTTGCCAAGTTCGGTACGGCGCTTGCGCTGTCGGCCTATCTGGGGCAGTTCAAGACCAGTTTGAAAAAGGTCAGACACCAGGTAATCGCGTTTGGGTTTATTGCACTTCCGGCCGGTTTGATTCTTTTGCAGCCGGATATGGGTTCTACGCTGGTGTTCAGTTCCTTTTTAGTGGCGATGTACCGGGAAGGTCTTTCCCCGCTGTACTACTGGATTGCAGGCTTTTTAGGAGCGATGTTGTTGCTCGGTTTTTTATTTTCACCCCTGGATATTGCTATGGTTCTGGTGTTGACAGCGCTGGGCATCTTGGCATTTCAGCAGCCGCAGCACAGGCGGTGGTGGCGTAGGGGGTGGATACTGGCAACTATTGGAGCGGTGTATCTGCACTTTTGGGTATCGCTTCCACAGGTGTTGTACGCAGGTGGGATTATATTAGGTGTTTGGGCCTTTTATATATTCAGCCGGAGGGGGCCTCGGCAGGTTGTGCCCCTGGCTTTGGCTGTAGTAGTTGGCATCGGTTTGTCCTCTGCTGCGAATTACGGGTTCAACGATTTGCTCAAGCCACACCAGCAGGATCGCATCAATGTATGGCTCAACCCTTCCAAGTGCGATCCTCAGGGTTCGCTTTACAACCTGCTCCAGTCCAAAATGGCTATTAGTTCGGGCGGTCTGGAGGGGAAGGGTTTTCTGCAAGGCCAGATGACGAAGTTGAATTATGTCCCTGAGCAATCGACGGATTTCATCTTTTGTACGATTGGCGAAGAACACGGCTTCATCGGCAGCTTCACGACCATTGTCCTGTTTCTTTTTTTACTGATTCGCCTGACGATCATTGCGGAGCGGCAGCGATCTGCGTTTTCCAGGATATACGCATATTGCTTAGCCGGAATTTTCTTTGTACACTTTTTTATTAACATAGGGATGACGATGGGTTTAGTACCTATCATAGGAATCCCGCTGCCATTCGTGAGCAAGGGGGGGTCGGCTTTGTTGAGCTTCTCCATCATGATAGGAGTATTGCTCAAACTCGACAAGCATCGCTACGACTTGTGAGGCAGTATTTATCCATTTTTAAAAACGCACATTTTGTTTTCGTTCACCGTAGAAAGTCAGGACTCGAGCACAAGTGCCCGTGCGGGTCGTATCCAAACCGCGCACGGGGAAATCCGTACACCTGTTTTTATGCCGGTGGGGACTTTGGGAAGTGTGAAGGCGGTTCATCAGTATGAGTTGAAGGAAGCGGTGCAGGCGCAAATCATCCTGGGCAATACCTACCACTTATATTTGCGGCCCGGGGTTGGTACCCTGGAAAAGGCAGGTGGTCTGCACCGGTTCAATAGTTGGGCTTACCCCATCCTGACCGACAGTGGCGGGTACCAGATTTACTCTTTGAGCCATAAGCGCAAGATTAGCGAGGAGGGAGTGTTGTTCAGTTCGCATATTGATGGCTCGTCCCATGTATTCACCCCTGAATCCGTCATGGATATCCAGCGTCAGATTGGGGCGGATATCGTCATGGCTTTTGACGAATGTACGCCGTACCCCTGCGACTACGCATACGCCAAAAGCTCCATGGGGCTGACGCATCGCTGGTTGGCCCGGTGTTGCCGGCGTTTTGACGAAACGGAGGGGTTATACGGATACGGGCAAACGCTTTTTCCCATTGTACAGGGCAGCACCTTTCCCGATTTGCGCCGTGAATCCGCCGAGGTGGTAGCATCCTTTAATCGTCCGGGTAATGCCATTGGCGGCCTTTCCGTGGGAGAGCCTGCCGAAGACATGTACGCCATGACCGAGCTGGTCTGTGGTATCCTGCCCAAGGAAAAACCCCGGTATTTAATGGGGGTGGGTACGCCCTCGAATATATTGGAGAGTATAGCATTAGGCATAGATATGTTCGACTGTGTACTTCCTTCCCGCAATGCGCGGCATGGGGTGTTATATACAAAGAGAGGGATTATCCACATCAAAAATCTCAAGTGGAAGGAGGACTTTAGCCCGATAGACGAAGAAAGCGACTGTCCCAGCAGTTGTTTTTACACCAGGGCTTATCTCAGGCACCTCCTGCACAGCAAAGAAATATTGGGTGCGCAAATCGCCACCCTGCACAACCTGTCTTTTTTCTTATGGTTGACTCGGGAGGCGCGCCGGCAAATCCAGCAGGGTACCTTTTTTGAATGGAAAAAGCATCTGCTTCCTGAGCTGGAACGGCGGCTTTAATAAACCTGGCCCGTTGGGAATATCTATGTTTACTACGCTCGATCGCTACATCATCCGCAAGTTCTTTTCCACCTTTTTTTTTACTGTGCTCATATTTACGCTGATTTCGGTCATCATTGACTTCAGTGAGAAGGTGGAAAAGTTCATTGAAGAGCCCATTACCAGGTCGGAGATATTCGTGGAATATTACCCCAGTTTCATTCTCTATATGACGGGTTTGCTGTGGCCGCTGTTCACGTTGATCGCGGTCATTTTTTTCACCTCTCGATTAGCGTTCAATTCGGAAATCATAGCCATCTTGAATGCGGGAGTGAGTTTTAACCGGTTTTTGCGTCCCTATCTTTTTTCTGCCGGCGTTTTAACCGTACTCTACCTGTTTGGCACCCATGTGCTTATACCAGCCGGTAACAAGCACATGTTTAGAATATTATATACGTATATATCAAAAAATGAAGATAAGGCTCGGGTCCGGGATATTCATTTATTCGTCGCGCCCGGTAAGAAGGTATATATTGGGTACTACAGCAAGAGCGATAGCAGTGTGCGCGACTTTCGCATTGAGCATTTCGAAGGGCAGCGCCTGACGGGTTTATTGAAAGCAGACCGTGCCCAATGGCAGCAAAAGACGCAGAAGTGGCGCTTGTACGACTATGAATCCCGGACTTTTCCAGACACGATTCGGGAGCGGCTTTTTGTAGGAATAGGGCAGCAGCTCGATACGGTGCTGAATCTGTCTCCCGCAGATTTTGTGGATTACACCTCCCAGCAGAGCATGATGAGTACCCGCCAGTTAGTGCGCCACATCCATCTGCTTGGTGCCCGGGGTGCCGGGAATATCCGCAAGTACGATTTAGAGTTGCAGCGGCGTACGGCGGAGCCGATAACCATTTTTATCCTTACGATTATCGGTGTTGCGATTGCTGCCCGTAAGGTTAGAGGCGGAGTGGGTTTACATTTAGCGATGGGGATTGGCTTGGGAGCGCTGTATGTATTTTTGTCCAAATTTGCTTCGACCTTTGCACAGGACAGCGATGTACCCGCGTGGCTCGGGGCATGGCTACCCAATTTCCTGTTTTTTACGATTGCATTGAGGCTGGTCAGAAAAGCGCAGAAATAACGGAAAAACAGGCCAAAAAAGGAATAATCTTTGTCAATTAAAAGAATTGGCTTAGTTTTGATGGTGTAAAAAAAAGTTGCCGCGCATATACATCATGGCGGCAACGTCGTACAGGATTAGTATGAAAAAACTCTTTTAAAGGCGTTTGCAGAAGCGGGCCAGTGTACTACTTGGCCCGCTTTTTTGTTAGGCTTGTTTCGAGGAGTCGACGAGGAAAAAAGACTCTTTTTCCTCGTCGACTCCTCGAAACAAGCCTACTCGAGCAGTGCGCTGTATATTCCGCTGCACAGCTTCGAAATCCTATTTATAGACGTTTTTAGCTAAAAAAGGTTGTACCGACAGGGGAACGATTTTGCCTATGTCGAAGCATAGAAGATTCAGGCTACTAGGAATGCGGCACCGAATACCCCGGCGCTATCGCCGAGTTGGGGCCTTAGGAAAACCGTATCCAGGCGCGGGTTAAAGACGAATTCGCGCACTTTTTCCACGCCTTTGGTATAGAGCATATCTATATTTCCGACCCCTCCCCCGAGGACAATGACATCCGGATCCAGGATATTGATGACGTTGGCCATTCCCTTTCCAAAGAAGTGCATCAAGCGGTCGAGGGTTTCTATGGCGGCGGCTTCTCCTGTCTCATATTGTTGAACGATTTCGGGGAGTGGGCGTCGGGTACCGCTTATTTTTTCGTAATAGCGTTCGCAGGCCGGGCCGGACAGGAGCGTTTCGACGCATCCGGTTTGTCCGCAATAGCATTTTCCTCCGGAGTCATCGAGGTAGCTATGGCCCCATTCCCCACCGATACCCTGGCGGCCGTTCCAAACCTTGCCATCTATGACGATTCCCCCGCCTACCCCGGTACCCATGATGACCCCGAAGACCATACGGGCGTCGGGCATTTGGCTTTTGACGGCACCCATGTTGGCCTCTGCTACTGCGAAGCAATTGGCGTCGTTGGCCAGGACGAATGGGATGCCGAGGGCGGCCTCCAGGTCTTTTTTGAAGGGCATACCATTGACAGCGGTGGTATTGCTATTCTTCATCGTTTGCGTTTGCGGGTCGAGGGCACCCGGATGGCCCATGCCAATAATTTCCGGTTCCATTCCGGAATCTTCGCGCATGAGGCGTATCAACTCCCCTATTTGATGAATGATGTGCGTATAGCCTTGTGCGCTGCCGGTGGGCACACGCAAACGGGTCAGCACTTCCGGGTTTTCCTTGCTGTGCAGAATGACCCCTTCGATTTTAGTGCCCCCCATATCAATACCCCAAAGTGGTTTCATAAGTATGCAATATTCGTGATCAATAAGTTTTGTGCGTATCAACGAAGTTTGATCCTTCGCAACAGTCTATTCCCAATGCAACGAAATTAAGTTTTACGGGCCATATTTCAAACCATTTTATACTTGCTGTATAGAATCGCAAGCGGGTTGGGTAGATAGACGGAATTCGTCGCTGACTGTAGGGCGGATGAGAACCATGCAATCCCCGGGATTGTTCCGTCAATAAGTCTAAAAAATGAATCTATGGCTATGTTAGCAGAAAAGACGGCCCTAATCACGGGAGGCAGCAAAGGGATTGGATATGGGATTGCCGAAGTTTTGGTACGCGAAGGCATGTACGTGGCGATAAGCAGCCGGAATGAGGGAGAAGCCCTTGCGGCGGCAGAGCGTTTAAACGCAATAGGGCCAGGGCGGGCAATGGGTATAGAGGCGGATGTGCGCAGTTTTGCTGCACAGCAGGCTTGCGTAGAAAAAGTGTTGGGAGCCTGGCAGCGGATAGATGTATTGGTAGCCAATGCCGGCGTTGGGCATTTTTCGCCCATCGGATCTATGAGTGCCGAACAATGGCAGGAGACGATAGATACCAATCTGACGGGGGTTTTTTATACAGTAAAAGCCGGACTTGAGGCGCTAAAGGCTTCCAAGGGCTACCTCATCACGATTGCCAGCCTGGCCGGTGCCAATTTCTTTGCAGGAGGGGCTGCCTACAACGCGAGTAAATTCGGGTTGGTAGGCTTTACCCAGGCGGTTATGCTCGACGTGCGCAACGACGGGGTGAAAGTCACCACGATTATGCCGGGTTCGGTAGCTACCTATTTCAACGACCACATCCCCAATCCAAAGGATAGCTGGAAAATCCAGCCAGAGGATATAGGGCAAATCGTACGCGATTTATTGCACATGCACCCTCGCACTCTGCCCAGTAAGATTGAGGTGCGGCCCAGTCGCCCGGCATAATTGGATCCAGGGAAGGGTATGCCTCTGTTCAGCCCCCGCTCACAGGGGGAATTAGCGCCACGTCATCTCCCGGATAAATCCATTGTTCGTCGGATGCATAGGTACTATTCACGGCAATGGCCAGACTGCGAAGCTGAGCTAATTGCGGGTAGGTTTGTTGTATATACTGCCGCAGTTCTGCCACGCTAAGCCCTTCGCGGACTTCCAAATCAAGCGAAGAGGTACCGATGATATCGCGTGCAATACCAAAAGCGAGGACTTGTATGGTCGTCTTGTTCATAGTTATGGTTCGTACCGGATTCTTTCAGAGCGTATTCGGGGTTTTCTCACCGAGTCAAAAATAAGCTATTCTTATTCCCAGCAGAAAATACCAGCCATGTCAATAGTTAAAAAAATGTTAAAATTGAATAAAAATAAAATACAGTCCCATGTTTTGTTGGCCCAAAAATAAAATGAAAAATACTCAGGATTTGCGCAATAAACGCAAAAATAAATAGGTTTATAGGTGGAATTTCAAAATAATCATTGCCTATACAGAT
>VFQS010002803.1_pt1 | contig 13901 bp, 15 predicted proteins | sample 3512361 | NCBI WGS metagenome assembly VFQS01 (sample SAMN10412375, study PRJNA504923) | tailings metagenome | isolation source: Relicate 1 Philex TSF3 active mining | place: Philippines
TACCAGGCCTCCACCTCGGAGCTCTACGGCCTGGTGCAGGAGATCCCCCAGAAGGAAACCACGCCCTTCTACCCGCGCAGCCCCTACGGCGTGGCGAAGATGTACGCCTACTGGATCACGGTGAACTACCGCGAAAGCTACGGGATGTATGCCTGCAACGGCATCCTGTTCAACCACGAAAGCCCGCGCCGCGGTGAAACGTTCGTCACCCGCAAGATCACCCGCGGCCTGGCCCGCATCGATGCAGGGCTGGATCAGGGCCTGTTCATGGGCAACCTCGATTCCCTGCGCGACTGGGGCCACGCCCGCGACTACGTGGAGATGCAGTGGCGCATGCTGCAGCAGGAGCAGCCTGAGGATTTCGTGATCGCCACCGGCCGCCAGGAATCGGTGCGCCGCTTCATCGAGCTCACGGCCCAGGAGCTGGGCTGGGGCGGCATCACCTGGAGCGGTGAGGGCGTAAAAGAAACGGGCGCCCGGGCCGACACGGGCCAGGTGGTGGTGCGGATCGACCCGCGCTACTTCCGCCCGGCTGAGGTGGAAACCCTGCTCGGCGATCCCACCAAGGCCCGCGAAAAGCTGGGCTGGACGCCCACCACCACCCTCGAGGAGCTGGTGGCCGAGATGGTGGCGGCAGACCGTGAGGAGGCCGCCAAGGAAGCCCTGCTGCGCCGCGAAGGCTTCCCGGTGGTGGGCTCGATGGAGAATCCGCCCCAGGTGGCGGCACGGTTCTGAACTCGGAAAACGCTCGGATGCCCTTCAACAGCAGCTCACGAATCCTGATCACCGGCGGTACGGGAAGCTTCGGCAAGGCCTTCATCAAGGCCACGCTGGAGCGATTCCCGGATGTGCAGCGCCTGGTGGTGTACAGCCGCGATGAGCTCAAGCAGTGGGAGCTGCAGCAGATCTTCCCCGAGCAGAAGTATCCGCAACTGCGCTTCTTCCTGGGTGACGTGCGCGACCGCAGCCGACTGGTGCGGGCACTGGAGGGGATCGACACGGTGGTTCACGCGGCGGCACTGAAGCAAGTGCCAGCGGCGGAATACAACCCAATCGAGTTCATCAACACCAATGTGCTGGGTGCAGAAAACCTCGTGCAGGCCTGCCTCGACACCAACGTGCAGCGGGTGGTGGCCCTGAGCACCGACAAGGCCGCAGCACCAATCAACCTCTACGGCGCCACCAAGCTCTGCTCCGACAAGCTGTTCATCGCCGCAAACAACATCCGCGGCAGCCGGGATCTGCGCTTTTCGGTGGTGCGCTACGGCAACGTGATGGGGTCACGTGGCTCGGTCATCCCCTTCTTCCTGCAGAAGGCCAAGGAAGGGGTGCTGCCGATCACTGATCCAGAGATGACACGCTTCAACATCTCACTGGCAGAAGGAGTATCGATGGTGCACTGGGCACTAGAACATGCCATAGGAGGAGAATTATTCGTGCCAAAGATCCCCAGCTACCGAATTCTTGATGTAGCTGAAGCAATCGGTCCGAGCTGCACAAAGCCGATAGTTGGAATACGACCTGGCGAGAAGATCCACGAAGAAATGATTACCGCCTCAGACAGCTTCAGCACAATAGATCTAGGTGAGTACTTCGCAATACTCCCAAGCGAAGCTCGAGGACAACAGGTTTATAAAGAGATGGGCGCACCCCACTCACTTGTTCCACCAGGCTTCGCTTACAACTCAGAGACTAATCCTGATTTTCTCAGTGTAAGTGAAATACGAGATTTGATCACAAGACATGTCGAGCCAACATTCAGACCTTACTGAAAATGACATCAGCTCCGCAAGACTACTCACCTAAAAAGCACCCTAAGATCAAGGATCTGCGTAATGCACATGAAAGAGGCGAGAATGTCACCAAGCTGCTTTGCAAGAACAATCCAGACCTATCCCGGTCAGACATCATTGAAATTGCCTACGACATACAATCCGGGAGCTACACAAGAGGCGCCCTGCAAGATCTTGAAAAGCTTGAGAACTACGCAAGAGAAATATACAGCATTGGCGGGAAGTACATCCAAGACAATGATGTCATCTTAGATTGTGGGGCGGGTGAACTCACCACATTAAGCGCGCTAAGCCATCATCTTCCTCGGTATACAAAGACTCTTGCCTGCGATATATCTCTTAGCAGGCTCCGGGTAGGACGTAGATTCGCACAGAGCATGATGAGAGCTGACATAGCAAGAGATCTGACGCTATTTGTGGCCGATATGGCAAGGCTTCCGCTAAAGGATAGCTCAGTTGACATAGTTTTCACTTCACATGCGCTTGAACCCAATCACGGCCAAGAACTTATACTATTAAGTGAACTTCTGAGAATCGCGCGTAAACGACTTTTGCTCTTTGAGCCATCGTGGGAGAATGCTGACGAATATGCACGTGCTCGCATGGATAATCATGGATACATTCGAGATCTTCCTAAATATATACAAGCAGCAGGCGGTCGACTGATATCGGCTGAACCGCTTCCGAACCCACTAAATCCCCATAATCCAACCTATTGTTACGTGGTAGAAGGCGTAAAGAAGTCGAGCGGGTTAAAAGGTGAAAATCGAACATTTCAATGCCCGCTCTCAGGCTACCCGCTAAAGAAGCTAGAAGGTTTCTGGTGGAGCCTAGAAGGCGGCTGGGCATATCCCGAAATTGACAGAATTGGCTGTTTTCGGGAAAAACACGGAGTCCTAATGAGCCATGGGTGAAAAGAACACAGACATCACAATACCCTATGGCCGACAGAGCATAACAGAAGATGACATCAATGCTGTGGTGAAGGTGCTGAGGGGGCCTTTCCTGACTCAAGGCATGTTTGTGCCTAAGTTTGAGGAGAGCGTTGCCAAAAGAGTTGGCGCGAAGTATGGGGTGGCTGCTAACAGCGCAACAAGCGCACTTCATATTGCATGTCTTGCACTCGAACTAGGACCAGGCGATCGACTCTGGACATCTCCTATCAGTTTCGTGGCATCGGCAAACTGCGGCAAGTACTGCGGAGCGGTTGTAGATTTTGTTGACATTGAGCCAAGAACCGGCCTAATGAGTGTAGAAGCGCTTGCAGTAAAATTAGAGAGAGCTAAACGTCTTGGAACCTTGCCGAAAGTGGTAGTGCCTGTACATCTTACAGGTAGCAGCTGTGATATGAAAGCAATAGGCTCACTAGCAAGACTCTATAACTTCAAGGTGTTGGAAGATGCTAGCCATGCCATAGGATCCGAATATCAGGGTGAGGCAGTAGGTGGATGCCGATACAGCTCGATCACGGTGTTCAGCTTCCATCCAGTGAAGATCATCACCACTGGAGAAGGCGGTCTAGCCACCACGAATGACCCAGAGTTAGCAAGCCGGATGTCCGAGCTACGGAGCCACGGCATCGTACGAGATGTCGAACGTTTTGAGCAGCCGTCCTCGGGTCCTTGGATGTATGAACAGCAGCGACTGGGGTTCAATTACCGTATGACCGACATTCAGGCTGCACTAGGGCTTAGCCAGCTCGAAAGACTCGATGATATTATAAACGAGAGAAATCGCCTGCTAGCATTTTACAAGGAAGTGCTCGTAGATATGCCAGTCAGGCTTCTAGATATCCCTAAAGACGTAAGGAGCTCTGTACATCTTGCTGTAATACAACTACAGGGGTTTGACGCTGGTCAGCACCGTAGGATTTTTGAGGGGTTACGAGCAAATGGAATCGGAGTACAACTTCATTACAGCCCTATTCACTTACAGCCTTACTACCGGCATCTAGGACTTAAAGAAGGAGATTTTCCCAATGCAGAGGCATATAGCCACAAGTCATTCAGTATCCCACTCTTTCCAAGCCTAACCCACGCGATGCAGAAGAGAGTTGTGAGTGAAATCGAAGCCCAGCTCCAGTTAGAATGCAAGAAGGACAAATAGAATTATGACTTAACAATAGACGTCTCAGCCAAAGACATTAAGTCATTGGCTAATACGCAATAATAAATCAATCACAACCATGTCAAATCCAATGAACCGGCAAGAAGTTTTCTGGAGCAAAGAGTATTCAAGTGAATACATGAAGAGAAATAGCATTTTTGATATAGACTCGGGAATAAAAGCTTGGGCTAAGATGACCCAAGCCGTCCCAACGCTTGAAAGTATCCTTGAATGTGGTTCGAACATTGGAAGAAACATAGCCGTACTTAATCACTTGTATCCAAGTGCTTCAAAGTCAATTATCGAGTTAAGCGAAGGAGCATTCAAGGTAGTGACCAATAGATATAGACTGCTAGACGCTTTTAACAGCTCGATTCTAGAGGCAGATCTCGCCGATAGACGCTACGAGCTAGTTTTTACTTCAGGAGTTTTGATTCATATAGCACCGGAGAATCTTATGGAGAATTTAAAGAAGATTTATAGTGCTTCTAGCAAATACATTCTATTTTGCGAGATGTTTAGCAGAAACCCTGCTGCTGTGCCATATCGTGGTGGCAATGACTTATTGTTTACTAGGGACTATGGTCGTTTGTTCCTTGAGAGTTTTAATGTTGAAGTCGTTGACTACGGCTTCCTATGGGGTCATTTCTATGATAATGCTGGTTTTGATGACGCACATTATTGGTTATTCAAAAAGATGCAAAGCAAAACATGAAATCGATGAACAAGAAGTAAATCGCCACCTATGAAGAGAGTAGTGTTTAAAAAGAGAAATGTCAAAGGCTCACCAATTCATAATCTTAATAGATTCTAGGCTAGTGTTGATATGGAGTTACCTGAGTTACCCAAATAAAAGAGACTCTCCACTTTCTAAATGATCTCCAATGAAACCACAATCTAAGACGAGTATACTATAATGAGTTTGTCTTCTGACAACCTAAGGGTTGCTCCGCCATGCGCAGATACAATAAGGAAGAAGCATCACAAATCCGAATTCATTGAAGGGTAGCATGGACTCTGTTGCTATTATTCCAGCCAGGGGAGGGAGCAAACGAATTCCACGTAAGAATATACGGAAGTTTAGAGGAGTTCCAATAATAGGGTGGTCAATAAGAGTTGCGCTAGAAAGCGGTCTTTTTAGGCGCGTCATTGTGAGCACAGATGATTGCGAGATTGCAGATATAGCAAGAGAATATGGAGCAGAAGTGCCATTTAAGCGCCCTTCTGATATATCTGAAGACCTTAGCAGTACAAGCCTGGTTATGTCTCATGCCGCGGAATGGCTTGATATGAATGGGGATTTGCCGGATACACTCTGCTGCATCTATGCGACTGCACCTCTATTAACAGCTAATGACTTGAGGAGGGGATTTCAGATTCTAGATAACGGTAATTGGACGTATGTCATCTCAGCAGCAGAATTCAATTCGTCAGTCTATCGAGGGTTTAAAATAGCAAGAGATGGAGAAATAGAAATGCTATTTCCAGAACATAGGATGGCGCGTAGCCAGGATCTTCCATCGGTATACCATGATGCAGGGCAGTTTTACTGGGGCCGATCGCATGCATGGATTAGTTGCGCAGCTGGGCTAGGGACTACCTCAACCGCAGTAGTGTTACCGCGATGGCGAGTTCAGGATATCGATGATGAAAATGACTGGAAATACGCCGAGATTCTTGCAGATACTATAATCAGAAATCCACAGTTTGATCGATGACATTTTCAATTGGAGATACATTAGTTGGTGGGAGCGCCCCAACCTTTATTGTTGCCGAGATGTCAGCTAATCATGCGGGAAGTCTCGACAAGGCGCTTAGGCTCGTTGAAGCCGCTGCTCAAGCAGGTGCTAATGCAATAAAGCTACAAACATACACTCCAGACACTATAACGATAAATAGTGAGGGCGAAGACTTCAGACTAAACAGTGGACCATGGGCAGGCTTTCGTTCAATGTGGGATCTATATCAGGCTGCGCAAACGCCCTGGGAGTGGCATGAAATAATTTATAGGAAGGCTAAGCTTCATGGACTTGAGGTCTTTTCAAGTCCATTTGATGAGACAGCTGTTGACTTTCTTGAAGAGATTAGAACACCAGCATACAAAGTTGCATCGCCTGAAATCAATCATATTCCGTTGCTAAGAGCTGTTGCAAAGACTGGAAAGCCTGTCATACTGTCTACGGGGCTGGCACGGAAATGTGATATTGAATTGGCGATTGAAACACTTAGGTCAAATGGATGTCAGGATGTCGCCTTGCTTAAATGCACAAGTGCCTATCCTACACCTGCATCGGAATGTAACTTGTTAACGATTCCTGATATGGGTCCAAGATTTGACGTAACACCTGGAATCTCAGACCATTCTTTGGGTTCTGTAGTTGCCGTTGCTGCCGTCTCCCTTGGAGCCAAGATAGTTGAAAAACACTTTAGACTAGATGATGATGAACCTACGGTTGATGCGTTCTTTTCGAATACACCTGAAGAATTTCGACGACTAGTCACTGATATTCGGACTATTGAAGAAGCACTAGGTAGTGTAGACTATGAAATAGCACCTAGTGCTAAAGCGAGCTTACGTGGCATGCGTTCAATATATGTATGTGATGAGATACGGAAGGGCGAATTTATAAACAAAACAAATATACGTTGCGTTCGTCCTGCTCTCGGCTTGCATCCCAAGCACTATGATGAAGTAATTGGACGAAAGGCTCGCCGCAATATGAGGAAAGGTGAGAGATTGCGATTAGAAGACGTCGAGTAGATTCTATGGATATCCAGATAATTTGTGATGGTGGAAGATCAGTCGGGTATGGTCACATTAAAAGATGTTTGGCCTTGGCGGATACGTTGCGGAAGCGAGGCCGTAGCGTTCATGTACAAGGGATTTCTGAAAGTGCGAAAGAACTGCTGTTAGATATTCAAAAAGAATGTATTGCTCGCAGTCGGATTCTAGTGGTCGACTCACCAAGCAATGTTGATGATCAAATAGAGTTGGCAAGAGAACAAGGGCAGCGTATAGTTGCCCTAGACTATTTAGGTGAAGCTAAGCCCGACGTATTAATTAATATTTATCCTCATGCCAAGAAGTCAGCAGTTTTGAAATGCTATACAGGATTCGAATATCAGATTATACGGGAGGAGATATATAACCAGCCGAGGTGCTCTCAAGGAAAAGGCGTTGTGGTAATAATAGGCGGAGGTGATGTGAAGGGCGAGTCAGCTAGGGCAGCTCAAGTCCTGGGAAGATTAGGATACGGGGTAACAATCATAAAAGGGCCAACTGCGCTTGAGATGTCGAGTTCAAGGCCTAGCAATGTGTTGATCAATCCAAAGGATCTGCCTAAGCTTTTATCTAGTTGTGAATGGGTGATAACTAATGGAGGCGGCTGCATGTTTGAGGCACTGTATCTAGGAAAGCCGGCAGTAGTACTCCCACAGACTAATGCTGAATATGCAGTAGCATCGAGCATATTCAAGCTTGGAGGTATTCTTGGGTTGGGTCTAAGCTCAATTAAGAAGTACTCTAAAGACGAGTTGGTAAAGGTGTCAAAGGCTGGGGTTTCTTTGATTGATGGCAAAGGTGCGGATCGAATTGTAGACATTATTGAGGAGTTATTATGAGCAAGTGGTTCGTGTCTGTGACTGCTGGACGATGGCAGAAACATAGCATACACAAAGCACGGTCATTGGGATACAAGGTAATTGCAATAGACTCAGATGCAAATGCGGATGGTTTAGAGATTGCCGATATGGCCATTGTAAGTCCATTAAGTCATACTGAAGATATTATACGTCAGATTGAAGATTCGCGGTTAGATTTGCAAGGAGTTGCAAGCTTTGTTTCCGATGCCGGTATGATGTTAGCGGCTAAGATTAGGGATTATTTTGATTTACCCGGAAACTGTCTCGAAACCTCTCAGCGAATGGTCAACAAAGCCTTACAGCGTCAGAAATGGGCCAATGATGGAATTCCAAGCCCAAGAGCAAAAGTGGCGTATACACATCGTCAGGCATTAGAGGCTATACACGAGATTGGATTCCCACTCATCGTAAAACCGGCAGACTCATCAGGAAGTAGGGGTGTCACTAAGATTATTTCAGATGAAGCCAATATAGACAACGCTATAGTACTCGCTTTTCGATATTCGCATACACACGAGGTTGTGATTGAAGAGTTCATGGATGGTGTTGAGTTTACAGTTGAAACCTTTTCAGTTTCCGGCATGCATTATGTTCTGGCAGTAACAGAGAAAAAGAAGTTAAGTGAATACCAGAGCACTGTTGCACGAGAATTGGCAACCCCAGACAGATCAGGCAAAGTGGTAAAAAGACTAGCTGATGTGGTGCGATCGGCATATACTTCCCTTGGATATATGGATGGGCCTGGGCATGCAGAGATAATGCTAATGAAAGATGGAACTGTCGGATTGGTAGAAGTGGCAGGTCGTGGTGGTGGGTTCATGGTAAATGATAAGCTAGTACCTGCAGTTAGCGGGGTCGATGTGGCTAAGATGACAGTTTTACAAGCCGTTGGTCTTAGTATTGAGGAAATTACCCCGGCTAACCGTGCCGCCGTTCTGCGTTTCTTTCCTTCTCGCGCAGGAAGACTAGTCGAAATAAAAGGAATTGAAGAGGCGAATTCTCTGCAAGGTGTTGAAGCTGGTTCTCTAGTTCCATTGCATACAAGATTACAGCAAGCTTCCTCAGATGGAGATCGAATTGGTTGGATACTCACTTGTGCTGATGGGCCTATTGAAGCCCAAATACTCGCAGACCAAGCTGAAGATCTTCTCACTTTTGTGATTCAGTCATGATCATTGACTTTCATGTTCACTTAGACGAAAGAATTGATGGGACTGCAGGCGGAGCAGTCCAAGATCTTTGTAGGCAAATGATGAAAGCTAATATTGAGAATGTAGTACTACTGCATCTTGAGGCACAACCATGGTCGGCAGAAGAAGTGGCTTCAGCAATACTTAACCAACGTGGTATTCATGGTTTTGTCAATATCCATCCTGAAGATAGGGATTCGGCGACACGGCTTAGATTTGCTGTACATGAGCTTGGATACAAGGGGCTTAAGTTGCATCCACGACTTCAAGAGTTCTCTGTTAAGAGCGAAGCTACAATTAGATTAGTGAGATTCGCTGGTGAGCTAAATGTTCCAGTGCTTATTGATGCCTTTCCAGATGGAACACATATCATGCAAGGGTTTAATCCAGTAGAGTATGCGGAGTTAGCAAGACAATGTCCAAATACGAAGATCATATGGGCGCACATGGGGGGGCATTACTGTTTAGACTTTATGATGCTTGCAAAACGATTGCCTAATGTATGGATGGACATCTCATATTCATTTCTTTACTATCGCGGAAGCCATGTGCCATCTGATATGTGCTATGCGATGAAAAGTATGCGTTTTGAGCGCATTTTGTACGGATCAGATTATCCGGATAGGCCACTCAAGGATTCCCTAGACGCATCCTTGAAGATTCTTCATGATAATAATGTAAGTGAATCAGAGATATCCAAACTCACGTCCGAGAATGCCTTGTCGTTGATGAAGTTTGAATCATGACAGAAGAAGTTAATTACAATGCTTCGGCTAGGCTTTACAATGATCGTTTTAGAATCCACGGCAGAAATATCCGGACCGTGGGCTGGGGGAGTTCAAAAGATCAGTATCTCCGGTTTGATATTCTCTTTCGGAATCTTTCGCCGCGTGGTAAAACGATTTTAGATGTAGGTTGTGGATTGGGTGATCTAATACCTTATCTGCGTTTACACTGTGGTTCCGACTTTAGATACATTGGGATTGACATTGCAGAGCTCCTGTTATTAGATGCTGTAGATAGGTACGCCGGAGAGTATATAGAGTTTATTCATGGAGATATTTTCTCGGTTGAACTGCCACAGGTTGATATCGCGATACTTTCAGGTGCCTTGTCTCATCGAGTATCTGGAATTGAAGACTATGCGCGAAATACACTCAGTCGAATGTATAAGATTTCAAATGAGGCTGCCTGTCTTAACTTTTTGAGCACCTATGTAGATTATACACTAGAAAAGAACCAGCACTATAACCCCGAAGAAGTATTCAGATGGGCTCGAAAAGAATCTTTGTTTGTCAGTTTATACCACGATTATCCACTTCATGAATTTACTGTACAGCTACGCCGCAATGGTTCGGACGCATGGAAATGACTGAGGTCGGCTGCATAGTCTCTTTCTGCAAAGAAAACAGAGTTTCAACAACAGAGGTAACTGATGCACTAGGGAAGACGGGCTTACTGCCTAGGGTTTCGCCAGTCAACCCAAATCTCCATCGAGTTGGTCCGATCCGATGTATTTTCGCAGCAAATAATTCAAACTGGGATGTGCACGAACAGATAAAGACAATCAACGAGGGGGATGTAGTGATAATATTTGCCTCTAATTGCGATCCAGAGCGGGCAATAATAGGAGAGTTGGTAGCCAAATACTTATTATTATACAGGCGAGCAGCTGCGATTGTGGTGCAAGGTCCAGTAAGAGATGCATCTGCCATTCGCCGTGAAGGGTATCCAATTTGGTCATACGGCTTAAGCCCCTTGGGTTGCTTTAATTATAAGGCCGATCCATTTCCAAAGGAACATGAAGATAAGATAAGGGACACATATGAGGGAGGTATCGCGATATGCGATGATGGAGGTGTTGCGATAATGAAGCGCAGTATCCTAAACAAGGACATGCTGAGGCGGTTGAAGCAAATAGAAATGCAAGAGGATATCTGGTTTTTTTGTCTCGATACTCTTAAATGGGATACCAAGAAGATCGTTTGCGATAAAGCATATCTCAAGGAAAAGTCATTGCTTTCAAGAGTTCACATAGAGCAACTCTCCGAACTAGAGAGTCGCCTAGACGAATAACGCCAGCACTCTATTCAACGGTAAAGGGAGTAAAGGCAAGATTCAAGGGACGTAGTTGTCAGCATATTCAAGGAGACATCTACTGCTCCAAGCATCTATTCAGGAGGGTACATGTCAGTCTTAGTTGCCTGGATGAGTTGATGCAAAGACTGTGGTGGGCCGCCCAAGGCCACTTTTACTAAGAAAGTTGACGCCAAGCCCTCACATCTACTTCAGCCACCCGAAGGCCTAATTAAATAGACCGTTGCATCGTTACAAAGAGGTCATTAAGGATAATGTCCGCAGGCGTATAGGGCGTCCCCATCGCCAGACCGTGGCCTAGATCTCTCATGCCCTTGGAATGCACGTGATCACGCTGTGGCAGTGGCGCAAGGCCTTGCATCGGCAGAGCGAAGTGGTGCCGGCAAGCAAAACGATCCGGAGAGTTGGGGCCTAGCCGACAAGTTCATGTTGTTGCTCTAGGAGGCTGCTGAAAAACCAAGCCAGTCGCGCGATAATGGCCCAACGGCACTGAGTGGATGCGTGGCCAGCAGGAGCGGACAGGTCCCCTGTTCTCCTACATCTCGACCGAGGACCGGATTCCCAGGGGCATCCCCTGGAACAGGTGCGGCGGCTAGCGGATCAGGCCCTAGACCGGCTCAATCCCGCCTTCGGCAGGCTCTACCCAGAAGGCGGCAGGCCCTCGATCCCGCCGGAGCAGCTGCTGCTGGCACTGTTACTGCAGGCGATCTACGGCATCCACACCGGGCGGATGCTGATCGAGCAGTTGGACTACAAACTGTTGTCCCGATAGTTTGTCGGCCTCAATCCGGACGACCCCGTCTGGCATCCGACGACATTCACCAAAAACCGTGACCGGCTGCTCAATGAGGAGCTCATGGCCCGGTTCCTGGAGCTGCTGACGGCATCGCCGGAGGTCAAGCCACTGCTGAGCTCGGAGCACTTCTCAGTTGACGGCACCCTGCTGCGGGCCTGGGCCTCCCATGCCTTCTTGGCGCGGATCGATGGATCGGACGACGAACCGCCACCGCCCAGTGGTGGCGGTGGATTTGGGACAGCCGCCGCCAAGGGCAGAAAACGCGCCAAGGGCGATTTCCGCAGCCTGCTGCTCTCCAACCAGACCCACCGCTCCCGCAGTGATGGGGAAGCACGGCTGTTCCGCAAGTCCGGAGGCACCGGCGCTTACCTCAGCTACCTGGGCCACTGCCTGATGGAGAATAGCCAGGGACTGGTAGTCGCCAGCGAGGTGACCCCAGCCGATGGCTACGGAGAGCGGGCGGCGGCCGTGCGGATTGCGCGTTCGCTTCCCGGTGCGCACCAGAAGACGCTCGGAGCGGAAAAGGGCTACGACACCAGGGATTTCGTTGCTGACATCCGCTTTGCCCGGATCACGCCGCATGTGGCGCAGAATGCTAGGCCCCGTCGCCGCTCGGCCATCGACGGCCGCACCACCCACCATCGGGGCTACGCCAAGTCGATCAATGCCCGCAAGCGCATCGAGCAAGTCTTCGGGTGGATCAAACAGGCCGCCGGCTTGAGGCAGCTCAAAGCCAGAGGGCGATCAGGGGTGGGAGCGGTGTTCCGTCTGCATGTGGTGGCCTACAACCTGATCCGACTGGCCAACCTGCTCAGCCCACGGGAGGTGCTGGCATGACATCCGGGCCAAAGGCAGATCGGGCTCGATTGAGTCCTCTGCGGGAGGAACAAAAGCCAGCAGGCATCGTCCAATCGGGCGCACAGAAGAATCCAATGACCCCGCCAGTCGCCGGCGGGAGCGGGTACAGCACGGCGGCTCTCGCATGGGCCGTTATTTCAGAAGCCTCCTAGACACCTAGCGTGCAATCGCAAAGTTTATCAACGCATGGCCGACGATCCCCAGCAGAGCCGCTCCGCCGGTATGGGCAGGAAGTGACCCGTGAGATGACAGACCATAGGCCTTCCCAAATCTCGAAGGCTTATGCCAAAGCCTGAAACAACTCTGGGATAGATCACATCCACACCACACCGCACACGTGAAGAAGCAACGGAAAGGGAACACGATTCATCCCGTGACTCCGCCGGTAGATGGCTACGCCGTGACCTTCCAGAATCCAGAGGAACAAAACCACCGAATGGCCCGTTATCTGGGGATCTTTGACCGCCTCTGAATGCACTGGGGCCTTGGCTAGATTTGACCTCAGTTGGGACCCAAGTTGCCCCACAATCTGACGTATTGACATAAGACATTGAATGCAGGTTTTACCAAGCAATGAACATCTGACTTTCAAGCTTTCCGCCAGATCTCACCGTTAGAGGACTAAGCCATGAGAAGCGCAGGCCTAAGCTACTGCAAAAAGTGCTTGACCCCAAACACACGCCCAAATGGAAAGTTCAATACTGAAGGAATCTGCACAGCCTGCGAATATTACGCTCAAAGCGACAGCGCTAATTACTCACAACGAATGAGCGATCTAAAAGCAGTCATTCGCAAAACGTTGAAAGGCCGAAATCCGGTTCGATGGGATTGCATTGTTGGAGTAAGCGGAGGCAAGGACAGCACAAGGCAGGCCCTTTGGGTTCGTGAAAAGCTGAATATGAATCCACTATTGGTATGTGTAGCATACCCCCCGAGGCATATTGCGCAGCGTGGAGCCGATAATTTATCGAATTTATGCAGCCAGGGCTTTGACGTAGTTATGATTGGACCAGCGCCCAGGCTATCACGCAACCTTGTACGCGAAGCATTCATGCGGTTTTGTAACTGGCCAAAGGCAACAGAAATGTGCTTATTTGCAGGCGTTCCGCGAATCGCAGTTGAGAAAAGAATTCCCCTCATCTTTTGGGGCGAGAATCCGGCCCTTCAAGTAGGCGACGTGGCAACGATGGGGGCGTCAATGTGGGATGGCAGTAATCTGGTAAACTCAAATACTCTTGCTGGAGGCGATCTGTCATGGTTCAAAGAAGTGGCTGGCGGAGAAAAAGCCCTCAGCATGTACAAGTTCCCTTCGAGGGATGAGATGAAGAAAGCAAAAGTGCAAACGGTTTTTCTTGGTCCAGCGTGGAAAGATTGGTCTAACGAAGTAAACTCTCGCTTTTCGCTGACATACGGATTCAA
>VFQS010002804.1_pt1 | contig 13895 bp, 9 predicted proteins | sample 3512361 | NCBI WGS metagenome assembly VFQS01 (sample SAMN10412375, study PRJNA504923) | tailings metagenome | isolation source: Relicate 1 Philex TSF3 active mining | place: Philippines
GTTGTGCCTGTACGCTGAATCAACTCAGTGATAATCGCGTTTGCTTCATCTGCATCATTCGCCCAATGCACGTGCCCACCAGCAGCCTGTACCTGCGCTTCGAGTTGCAGCAGGTAGTGATCGAGATTGGCCATGACTTCAGCTTTAATCTGCTGCCCGGCTGTGCGTAGTGCTTCCCAGTCTGTTCGCTCAGACACTACATGATGCCGCTTCCCACGAATCGTCTGCGTGGCTTTTCCGATGTTGCGCCGCAGCTGGGTGTTTTGTAATGCCTGTTTGGCACCCTCTTCGAAACGTGGTGACAAATCGATAATGACGGAATTCGGTTTCATCACGATTCCTCCATGGCAAGTATTTCAGCAAGATGCGCAATAGCTACACCAGTGCGCTGCCGGTGTAGAGCTCCTCCAATATGCAATAAGCACGAGTTGTCAGCGGCCACACAGACTTCTGCTTTGGTATCAAGAATATGGCGCAATTTATCGCTCAACATGGCCATTGAGGTATCAGCATTTTTTACGGCAAATGTGCCACCAAAACCACAACATTCAGCACTATTGGCAAGTGGAACATAGTCAATACCGCGTACATTTTGCAGTAATTGAACTGGTGCATCACCCACACGAATACCCCGTAATGAATGGCAAGTTGGATGATAGGTAACACGATGTGGATAATATGCTCCTACATCGGTGGTTTGTAGACGATGGACAAGCAATTCAGAAAATTCGTATACGCGCGGTGCTAATTCATCTATCGATTGCGCCAATGCACTATCTTGATAGGTATGCGCAGCCAACTTGTACATATCACGCACCATACCAACACAAGATGCCGAAGGTGAAACGATGACATCGTATTCTGAAAATGTCTGTACAAAATTGGTAATCAATGGACGAGCCTGTTGTTGATATCCCGTATTAAAATGCATCTGACCACAACAGGTTTGTTGTTCTGGGAAAACCACTTCGTGACCGAGGCGTTCCAAGATTTTTACCACCGCTTGACCAGTATCGGGGAACAAGGTGTCATTGAAACACGTGATAAATAGTGCAATGCGCATCATTTCCTCTTTCTTCCCTCTTGATACAGATATTTTACCTTATTGTTTCACGTGAAACAGGATCTCACTCCAACCAGTTCCCTTCTGCTTTCGTTACATTTTGTACATCTTGAATGCAATTCCCCAACTAACGGGATTTCACAACAATTCACTGTTATGGACATACTTATTTTAGCATTTTACTTATCATAGTGTTTCACGTGAAACATCAAGACTATAGTAATTTTCTCTTTTATTTTTGCACCATGTAGATTACTTCATAATCAACACACATCAATATGGAATTACAGACAATTGCATGATTGTCAGATCTCTTCATCCCATCCGATTCACAATAACGTATGTGGATTATCATTAGTCGTACTGTTCGTAGGTGATGATCAAATGAATCAATATGCAGTCTTACATTCCACCACCTGTTTCACGTGAAACATACTGAATTTCCCAGTAACTGACACATATCATACTCTTTTGCTCGCTGTTGTTCCTCACATAAACTGAGTTTATTGCATATCCGCATACACAAGCATACTCTCCGCACCGCATATCCTCCAGCAGCTAAAGCATATTTGTAGCGTACTTCGGAATATTGATCACATGCTGATACACACTGAACACGTGATAATACCACACACGCAAGATAATCAATTCATTACGCATCGGACTAGTAGTCATGAATTACGGCCATTTATCGACCCACAATGTTTCACGTGAAACACACTCACCAGCAGCGTACTCCATACAATAAAGAAAATATAGTACAATCAGCAATGACAAACACGAGATTGACAGACTACCGCGTATCTTTTTTTCTCTATGCGGCGGTATCACTTCACCGACAGCGTGCTCATGTGCACATCTACACACAGGAGAATTGTTGTGACTGTTCTCAACCAGCCCCTACCGACCCCTCGTGCAGGCATCATCATTGCTTGCATGAATCAAAAAGGTGGTGTCGGAAAAACCACTTCGGCGGTCAATCTCTGTGGCGAGTTTGCCAAGCACAATTTACGCGTCCTTTTGATTGACTGTGACGCCCAAGGAAATGCCGCAACCAGTCTAGGAATATCAAAGCGCGATTTACAGAGCAGCACGTATGAAATCATCATGGGAACCCACCGCATTTCTCAAGCAATTCAGCCAACCAGACGCACGAATTTCGACATCATTCCAGCCAGTGAGCGTCTTTCCGGAGTGCAAGTCGAATTAGTCGATGCCGAAGATCGCGATTATCGGCTAGCAAAAGCCATTGAGCCAGTACGTGCCCACTACGATATCATCATGTTGGATTGTCCTCCGGCGCTCGGTTTTGTCTCTGTCAATGCACTCGCCGCTGCAAACACGGTACTCGTGCCACTGCAGTGTGAATTTCTAGCACTTGAAGGTATCGCTCAGCTAAAAAACATCATCGACCGCGTGCATGGTCATTTGAATCCAGTACTATCAATTCTCGGGGTTGTCATGACCATGTACGATGGTCGCACCAATCTGGCACAGCAAGTGGTTGACGAGGTACGGAAATATTTTCCGGTGCATATCTGCAATGTTCCCATTCCACGCAGTGTACGCGCCAGTGAGGCCCCAAGTTACGGACAACTCTTATCAGAATACGATCCTGAAGGGCGAGCGACTGTCGCCTACGCCCATGTGGCCCAAGAACTACTCTCTCGCTTAAACATTCGTGGAGGAAACGCATGAGTAAACGACGTGGCGGATTAGGAAGCGGACTTGACGCACTTCTTCCCGCAGCAACAAGTAATACCGACAGTAACAGCACCACCCGTGAAGTGCCCATTGGCGATGTACGTCCAAATCGGTATCAACCACGCAAGACATTCGACGACCAGGCAATTGCCGACTTGTCGTTGTCCATTCAAGAACACGGTATCGTGCAACCACTACTCGTCACGCGCCTTCCAAGTGGTGGATACGAGCTGATTGCTGGGGAGCGGCGGTTACGAGCGGCCATCAAGGCTGGCTTGACCTGTGTACCAGTCGTTATCCGTGAGAGCACACCTCAAGAGATGCTTGAAATCGCGATTATCGAGAACGTACAACGCTCTGACCTCAATCCCATCGAAGAGGCACTGGCGTATCAATCATTGAAAGATGAGTTTCAACTCAGCGACGAGCAAATCGCCAAACGTATGGGGCGGGCAAGTCGTGTCCAAATCACCAACACGCGCCGATTACTGCGTCTGAGTGATGAAGTACAACAGGCATTGCGGGCTGGCCAGATCAGTGCTGGGCATGGTCGTAGCATTTTAAAGTACGAGGAACACGATCGTCAGCGTCAACTCCTCAACATGGTGATGTCGGCAGGCATGACAGTACGTGAAACCGAACAAATCACTGACGTCGATCATGCCACAGCTCAAACAATGAACGCGCATCTTGTTGAAATTCGCAGCAAACAGACGCCCAAGCCAGCCAAACCAGTTATCGAAAACCCTGGTCGTCAGACTGCGAACAATACCGCAACCGTATCAAGTGACGATCATGCAGTAGCCCGTGAACTCGAAAGTCATATCGGCACGCCAGTCCACATCCAACGTACTGCCCGTGATGTGCGACTTACCTTTGTTTTTCATTCAGATGAGAAGCTTCAGGAGTTTCTTGATGCACTCAATCAAGCGTAAGTACCGACTCTGTTCCCCACGCGCATACGATACATTGAACAACCGAGGTCGTTCATGCTTCAAGAACTGAGTATTGCTCAATTTGCCATTATTGACCAGCTTTCCCTGCAGTTCCGCGATGGACTCACCGTGTTAAGTGGTGAAACTGGCGCTGGAAAGTCCATCATCATTGATGCCCTCGGCATCCTGCGTGGAGATCGATTTGACAGTAGTCACATTCGCAGTAATTGTGACCGATCACGCATTGAAGGAATCTTTCACATTCAACGGCAGACTCACATGCTCGATTTACTACAAGAGCATGGGTTGGCCGATGAAGAAGATCCTCATACCGTGATTATTCTGCGTGAAATCAATCGTGACACTGGCCGAGCGATTTCTCGTATCAACGGTCGTGCCGTCAACAGTAGCGTGCTACGTGAAATCGGATCAGCACTCATCGATATTCAAGGACAACACGACGGACTAGCACTGTTCAATCCCAAAACACATCTCGACATGCTCGACCGCTATGGGCAACTTGCACCACTGCGTCAGGAAGTCAGCGAGGGCATACAACGTCTCCGTGCAACACGGGCTGAAATTGCCAAAATACGCTCTATTGCCAATCAACGCAATGAACGCATTGAAGAATTACGCCAATTGCGTGATGATGTCGCAGCCGCCAAGCTCCGTGAAGATGAAGAAGAACAACTCATGCAAGAACGTGCCCGCATCCAAAACGGCGCACGAATCAATGAATTGGTCACACAGGCGTATGCACTTCTCACCGGAGACGAGCGCCAGAGTCGCGCGCTCATCGAAACCAGCGTTGTGCTCAGTCACACGCTCAGTGACTTGGCCAAAGTTGATCCCAGCACGGCGAGCTATGCCTCGCAGAGTGTTGATATTCAGTATGCCCTTGAAGAATTGCATCGCCAGGTACGCGCATATCGCGATGACATTGAGTTTGACCCACGGCGCATCGAGGCCATTGAAGATCGCATCACCGTCATTCGCGATATTCAACGCAAATATCGCAGCACCGTCACAGAGTTGATTGCACAAGCTGAACAAGCTGAACTGGAAATTGAACAACTCGAGCAGAGCGATTCCATCCTTGGTGCACTCGAACAACAATCGCAACAACAGAGTGTAGCCGTTGGTACACTAGCGCTCAAGTTGTCACAACAGCGGATTCACTATGCTCGGCATCTAGCCAAGGAAGTCGAACAATCGGCACACGATCTGGCCATGCCACATGTGCGTTTTGTGGTCCAACATCAAACGACACCAGCTGAAGACGGCGTAATTATCACCGACCAAAGTGGTAAGCAGGTTACACTGGCTTGTGATCGCACCGGGATTGATAAAATCGAATTTTTGATTGCACCAAATCCCGGCGAAGACCTCAAACCACTTGCCAAAACTGCTTCTGGGGGTGAAGGTTCTCGGTTATTTCTGGCCCTCAAATCTGTCTTGTCTCAGATTGACACGGTCGAAACAATGGTCTTTGATGAAGTAGACACGGGTGTCGGTGGGCGTGCCGGGTTTGTTGTGGGTGAAAAACTCTGGCATATTGCACAACACCATCAAGTGTTGTGTATCTCTCATCTCGCACAAGTGGCCACCTTCGGAGATGCTCATTATGCTATCCACAAGAAAGTCGAACTCGACCGCACTACTACCCAGGTTACATTGCTCGAGGGAGAAGCACGGGTCGACGAGATTGCAGCCATGTTAGATGGACTGCCGCTCACCGAGCAAAGTCGACTCGTAGCACGTGATCTACTCCAACGAGCAGTCCAGCTAAAGAATAATTAGTCCACAAATGTGGTCACTTCACCGGTGACGGTTGAGGAGTTTCGCGACATGAATACGGTGCAATCTTTTGTGCTTCGCTGGAGCACACGGTTGATGGAATACACGTGGTTGGTGATTGTCTTTTTCATTCCCAACTACTTTAATCTACTATCATCACGGCATTTTGAACCAGACAAGGCCTTGAGTCTGCGTGCTGCTGTGACGTTTATGATCACACTCGCCGTCATCGACGCGCTCAACCGTATGACGACACCCAAACCACCATCAGAGACACCGCCTATGAGCTGGTGGCAGCGGCTGACGGCCTATCCGTTATGGGCAAGCATTGCAGTCTTCATTGGCGTACAAGTGTTTGCCACACTAACATCGGTGGTGCCCACTGTATCGTTTTGGGGATCATATCAACGCTTGCAAGGCACCTATACCATGCTCAGTTATGTCGTGCTATCGTTATTGATAGTACGCTACATGAACACGAATGAGCAACGTACGCGGTTCCTTGTCATGATGGTACTCGGAGCCATCATGCCGACGCTCTACGGGTATGTACAACATCTCGAACTGGACCCATTGCCCTGGAAGGGTGATGTCATCACCCGTGTCGCCTCCACTATGGGGAACTCAATTTTCATTGCAGCCTATTTGATTCTGATTGTACCAATTGCGTTGAGTTTGGGGATACAGCAACTCCGCCATCAAGACGATACAGAAGCAACGAGCAACTCCTCACAAGCATCATGGAACTGGTTAGGAGTGTATGCGGCTCAGATAATTGCGATTGTCGCATTGCAATTTGCTGCCATGCAATTTAGTGGCGTCATCCGGGCCGTTGATTTACGCTTCTGGTGGGTGTACCCTGGTGCCATTTTCGGGTCTATCTTGCTGAGCATTCCGTTCTTGTGGCCAGCACATCGCCACTCCACCGCTGGGGTAGTGCGTTGGGTGCCAGCCATCTACAGCACCATCTACACGCTACTGGTCGTCATGACCGGGCAGAGTGGCGAAGGGGTACAGTTCGCACTCCCCACGGATGGGCGCTTTGGGGCTCAATGGAGCACTTGGCTCTGGGGGGCCACACTGCTCAGTTGGATAGGTGCACTATTTGCATCTCGTGCCCCACAACTCACAAGCACACCACCATTGTTGCGACGTGTGGCAGGGTGGGCCTTGATCGGCAGTGCAATTGGCATGCTAGTGACCATCTTCTTTAGTCAAAGTCGCGGTCCCTGGATTGGGGGCGGTGTAGGGTTATTTGTATTTACCACACTCAGCCTGCGTGACACGCTCATCCACCACACTGCCAAGGCCACACGTGCCAAACGCTGGTTAATCGGTCAATTCATTGCCTTTGCAAGTATTGCCGTCTTCCTGATTGTCTTCAACTTTGCCGACATCCCAGCACTGCGCTCACTCAAAGACACTCCCTATATCGGACGTATGGGGCGACTCTTTGATGTCAGTGCGGGCACCACTGGCGATGTGCGCATGAAAATCTGGTTTGGTGACGACTATGGCTCTGGTGCAATCGGTCTGATTACCGCCGACCCTGTGCGCACGCTCATCGGATGGGGGCCAGAGAGCATGTTTGTGGCGTACAATCCGTTTTACCCACCATCACTGGCCAATGTGGAGTCACGCAGTGCATCTCCTGACCGATCACATCAAGCGCTCCTCGATGAAATAGTCAACAAAGGCCTGCTCGGATTGCTGAGTTACTTGGCAGTCATTGGGATCGTGCTCTGGCGCGGGTTTGTGCTTTTGCGCACTCACCCCGATCAATCTACACGCTTGACCGTTATCGCTCTGATGAGTGCCATCATCGCACATTCGGTCGAAGGACTCACGGGCATCCCCATTGTGTCGACACTGCTCATCCTCTGGCTGAGCGTCGGTCTGATTGCCGTCATTGATCTACAGCACCAACGACACGCAGATGCAGCGCCTGCAACAACTCCAGAGGCAGCTCCCGCCCAAACTACCATCCCAGCAACCAGACGTGGTGGCGGCAATCGCCGCACAGCGGTGCCCGGCAAACGCACGGCTCCCAACTCAGCTACATCTGCCAATGGATTGTGGGTAGGTTATCTGACGCTGTTCTTGATTGGCTGTGCCGCAGTATGGTCATTCAACATCGATACCATGTACGCCGACATGCGCTTCCAGCAAGGCCAGAGCTACAGCGATAGTGCCAATACCACTGGCAACGTTGACCAACAGACCATTGCCCTGAGCTACTTTATCGAGGCAGCACGACTCGAATCAAATCAAGATTTTTACTACCTCAACATGGGGCGTTCACTGTTAAGTCTCGCCGAAACACGCAGACGGCAAGCACCACAGGCCCAAAACACCCTATCGCAGGCGAACCTCAACGCGCTCATCCAACAACCCGATGCCATTGCCGTACAATCATTCTTGGCACCACTATCAGCACGCGATATCACCCTCTATGCCGAAGCTGCCCTCCAACGAGCCCAACGCATCAACCCATTGAACAAAGACCATTTCGCCAACATGGCTCGACTCTACAACTTCTGGTACACACGCATCGAGGCCGATCCCGCCATAGAGCAGAACGTGCTGAACTGGTATCGTGAGGGAGTAGCCCGAGCACCTCAAGATGTGAGCATCCTCAATGAATATATTGGCGCGTTGATTACCTACGCCAACCAAAATCGGATCAATGATAGTGCCGCCGCATCTGAGGCACTTGCACAGGCCGAAACCCTCCTGCTCCGCTCACAGACCCTCGATGCACGCTTCAAAAACACCGCTGTACGCCAGGCAGACCTACTGTGGGCCAAAGGAAACACTGCTGAAGCAGTAACTCAGTACAGCATGCTGATTGCAGACAACCCGCGTGTCCTTGATACACAAATTTCGACCATTATTACTGCGCTGACCGACCAACCAGCACTGTTGCAACAACTGCTGACTGCTTATCAGAGCAATTTGACCGACAATGATGTGATATCACGGTCGATTATCGGCCTAATCGCATCACGCATCGGTGATTATGCGACTGCAGTGGATGCGTTCGCACAGCTTGCCGTGTTGCAACCCGATAGCCTCGAAACCCAACAGAATTACACCTTGGTCCTCAGCGAGGCACAACGCTACACCGAAGCAAGTCTACAGGTCGACAAACTCATCGATATCGCTACCCGCAGTGGCCAAGCACAATCCACCATTGACAGCTATGTGCAACTGCGTGAATTCTTCTTGGCGCGCCAAACCCCATAATCACACAAAAAGGTCCCCCGTGCTCGCAGTGCGGGCACGGGGGACAAATCGGCGTTCGACTACTACTTGACGCTCGCCTTCAACGTGCTGCTGGCACTGAAGCCGGGGGTCTTGGTAGCAGGAATTTGGATCTTCTCACGGGTCTGAGGATTGACACCTTCACGGGCCTGGCGCTCACGCACCTCGAAAGTACCAAAGCCAGTCAACGTAACCTTGCCACCCTGCTTGAGCTGATCTTCGATCACCTTCAAGGCAGCATCAATGACTTCCTTGGTCTCTTTCTGAGACATGTTGGCGGCCTCTGCAACGGCCTTGACAAACTCTGTCTTTTGCATTGCTTGTTCCTTTATACTGCACAAAATCACTAGCCCCGTATATTGTATAACGTACTTAAATCAAAATGTCAAGATATTATCAAGAAATCTCTTTCATTTCAATAAAATTGTGAAATACAATCATACCATTCGTACACCTTAAAATACCGTGTTGTGATGAGCACGGCATGCCCAAACACAACACGGAAAAAGAAAAAAAACACCGATTTACCCAACGTCATACTGTCACAAAAATGAACTATTGGCCATCAAGATAAATGGTCTTTTCTTGGGTAAAGAACTCCACTGCGCCCTTGCCCATTTCGCGGAACATGCCCGAACCGCTCTGCTTGAAGCCGCCAAATGGTGCCTGAATGGATACCCCAGCAGTCGGCTGATTGAGCTTGAGCATGCCCGCTTCGGCCTGAGCCGCAAAGCGCAACGCCTGCCGCATATCATTTGACACCAACGTGGCCGACAGCCCAAATGCAACGTTATTGGCAATAGCAAACGCCTCTGTCAAATCATCGGCCTGCATGACAGCAATCACTGGTCCAAAGATTTCTTCTTGGGCAACACGCATCGACGACACCACATCAGTCAGCACCGTCGGTCGCACAAAATAACCGTTACCGGGGGCAGCTGTACCACCAGCAATCACCTGCGCACCTTCTTCACTGGCGATTTCGATGTATTCGAGGTCTGTGTTGCGCTGGCTTTCGCTCACTGCCGGCCCCATTTGAACGCCATCGGCCAGACCATTACCAACCACAATGGTATTGGCAACATGGGCCAGACGCTGAGCGAATTCAGCAGCTACTGACTTCTCGACAATCACACGACTTGTGGCCGTACAAGCCTGACCTGTCAATCCAAATCCACCACGCACAGCAATCGACACAGCCTTGTCGAGATCTGCATCGGCAGCGACAATCACGGGGTTTTTGCCACCCATCTCAAGGTGCGTACGGGTCAATTGCTGAGCCGTTTTTTGGTAAAGGGCATGACCCACCGCATATGATCCCGTAAACGAAACCGCACGAATGCGCGTATCAGTCGCCAATACATCGCCGATGATGCCACCACTGCCAGTCACACAATTGACCACACCTTTGGGCATATCGGCTTCGTGGAGTACAGACATCAAGCGCAATGCCATCAGCGGTGTGGCCGAGGCTGGCTTGAGTACCACCGTGTTGCCCATCACCAGAGCCGGCGCCATCTTCCACACCGGGATGGAGAGTGGGAAATTCCACGGCGTAATAATTGCCACAACCCCGAGTGGTACGCGCACGCTGTACAACAACGTCTGTGGTGTATCGGCAGGCAACACATCGCCGCCTACGCGCCAGGCTTCACCAGCGAAATAGCGAAACAGCTCCACAGCGCGCACGACTTCGCCACGGGCCTCGGTACGCGTCTTGCCTTCTTCACGGGTTAATTCAGCCGCCCATTCATCGATGCGCGTCTCAATCAAATTGGCTACTCGATGCAGCACACGACCACGCTCAGGGGCTGGCAGCCCCGACCACGCCGGGAAGGCTGCCGCTGCCGCAGCAATGGCCTGGTCCACATCACGCACCGCAGATTTCGGCGCATATCCCACCACATCATCGATGTCAGCCGGATTGCGCACTTCAGAATAATCATTCGTACTGGGGGCGACCCATTCACCACCAATGAAATTGTGTTGTTTGTGCACGAGGAATCCTTTCACATACGCCACAGCAATCGCGGTCACTGTGGCGTACTGTCGAAGCAAAATCACACGCCCGGCTGATAATCCGGGTTATCCCACACGATGAGCGTAGCATCATTACCCAGCTCTGCATCATGCAGATAATCATGAATCACACCACGCACCGTGTACCCATTTTTGAGCTGTGGTGTCAGTGTAGGATCATGAATCAGACCAGCCACAACCTTGGCCGCATAGTCTTCGAGTGACATCGTGTCTTTGTAAAAACGATAGCCAGGCACCATGCCACCGCCCACCATGCCACGCAAGTTCAGGCGCTTGATGAGCTGTTTGCGGGCATCATACAACAACGACGCAATACCACGGCGTCGAAACGCCGGATGTGTGCTCATATCGGCACCATACAGCCATGCACCGTCGGGTTGATGTGTAGTGAAAAATCCGCCTGCAATCATTTCGTCGAACGAATGCTGTGGACCATTGAAGTCAATGTCATGGCGCAGAGTCGAACTCATCCCCACCACTTGGCCATCAATGATGGCCACATGCTGACCTTCGGGGAAGATGCGAATATGGCTGGCAATGTGCTCTTGGCGGATGAGATGACTCTCATCGAGCGACGGGTAGCACAACCGCTGCAATTCTGCAATCGCATCAGCATGCTCGAGTTGCGTTTGGACAACCATTACTTCCATGACCATTCCCTACAACGCACGAATTGCAGCATCGAGGACATCCAATCCCTCTTGAAGCTGCTCGTCGGTAATCACCAGCGGCATCAACAAACGGATACAGTTGGTGTACAAACCAGCGCGCATGGTGATGACGCCGTGTTGCAGACAATACGCACTCACCTTGGCCACAGCATCTGGGTCTGGTTCACGTGTCGTACGATCCTTGACGAATTCAATGGCCATCATGCTCCCCAAACCACGGACATCACCAATCGTGGGGATTTCACGAAGCCATGTTTGACCACGCTCACCAATTTGGGCACCAATCTGCTGGGCACGTTCGAGCAGATCACCATCTTGGAACTGATTCATCACCTCAATGGCAGCCGCACAGGCCAGTGGGTTGCCACCATAGGTGCCACCAATACCGCCGAGATGCACAGCGTCCATGATTTCGGCACGACCAGTCACAGCTGCCAATGGCATGCCAGCGGCGATCGATTTGGCTGTCACAATGATGTCGGGCTCGACACCCATTTGCTCCATGGCAAACAACGTGCCTGTGCGCCCAAAACCACACTGTACTTCATCGGCAATCAACACAATACCGTGTTTGTCACAAATCTGACGCAAGCGCTGCATGTATGTCTTGGGCACCGGGATAAAGCCACCCTCGCCCTGTACCGGCTCGATGATAATGGCCGCTACTGAACTGGCATCGACATGGGTCAACAACATTTTTTCGAGCTGATCAGCACATGCGCCACTACAGCTATTGCTACACATCTTGCACTGGTACTCGTATGGGAACGGGGCACGATAGACTTCTGGGAAGAATGGTCCCAAGTTCTTTTTGAAGGCGGTTTTGGATGTCAACGACAACGTCAACAGCGTCCGCCCATGATAGCCACCTTCAAAGGCAATAATCGCAGTACGCCCAGTGGCTACCTTGGCGATTTTGATGGCGTTTTCGACGGCTTCAGCACCACTATTGGCCAAAATCGTCTTGCATTGACCACTAATCGGCACGGCTTCATTGAGACGTTCGCTCAATTCTACATATGATTCATAGGTACCGACTAATGCCGAGAAGTGAATGAGTTTGTTGGCCTGCTCGGTAATCGCATTGACAACATCTGGCATGGTGTGACCAGCATTCAGTACGCCGATTCCACCCACGAAGTCAATGTACGTATTGCCGTCCACGTCGGTGACCAAAGCACCGTGAGCATGATCAATGGCAATAGGATGGGCTTTGTAGAGACCATTGGGGACAGCGGCTTCACGGCGAGCCACCAATTCTTGGGACTTTGGACCAGGAATGGCGGTACGAATATCGATGCTCTTCGCCATTGTGAGCTCTCTTTCTGTGCAATCACTGCTTCTCATTCATACTACCACTTTTTTGCGTTTACGTAGACCAAAACACCGTCCCCTCCAGCCCACACCATTGGGACCAGAGGGGACAAATGGACGCATACTCGGCGACGCTGTTTATTCGTACTGCAGACGATGCAGGCGTGCGTAATACCCATCGAGTGCAAGAAGTTCTTCGTGCGATCCGTCTTCGACGAGTTGACCACGGTGGAGCACCAAGATGCGGTCAACGTGCCGGATTGTAGACAAGCGGTGGGCAATCACAATCGAAGTACGGCCCTTGAGCAGCCGCTGCACGGCATCTTGCATGATGGCTTCGGTTTCGGTATCAACGCTGCTCGTTGCTTCATCGAGAATGAGCAAAACCTCGGGGTTAAACGCCATCGCGCGTGCAAACGCCAACAATTGGCGTTGCCCGACCGAGAGATTTGAACCACGTTCACGGACTTCATAGTCGTACTGCCCAGGCAATTTTTCGATGAACGGAGCAGCTCCGGCGATTTCGGCAGCCCGACGAACCGCATCATCACTAATCGTGTGATCGTTGAGGCGGATGTTTTGGCGGATGGTGCCACTAAAACAAGTCGGATCTTGGGGGACTGCTCCCACATGCTTGCGCAGTTCGTGCTGGGTTACCGCCCGAATATCAATACCATCGAGGCGGATACTCCCCTCTTGGATATCATAAAATCGTGCCATCAGGCTCACCAGCGATGTCTTGCCAGCCCCTGTAGCACCCACCACGGCGACTGACTGCCCAGCAGGAATGGTAAACGACACCCCCTTGAGCACTGGTTCTTCAGGGTTATAGCCAAACACCACATTCTCGAAGACGATTTCGCCACGCACAGGTGTTACCAGCGATTGTGGCTCGGCCGGATCTTGGATTTGCATGGGCGTGTCTAAGACACCAAAGATACGCTCAGACGATGCCATGGCACTCTGGAGCGTGTTGTAGCGCTCTGCGAGCTGACGAATCGGACCAAACGCCTGTTCGGTATAGAGCGTGAATGCGACCAGCAACCCAATCGAGGCAGTATCATTCAAGACCAACTGGCCGCCCAACATCAGCAACACGGCCGT
>VFQS010002805.1_pt1 | contig 13893 bp, 10 predicted proteins | sample 3512361 | NCBI WGS metagenome assembly VFQS01 (sample SAMN10412375, study PRJNA504923) | tailings metagenome | isolation source: Relicate 1 Philex TSF3 active mining | place: Philippines
ACTACGAAATCTATAATGAAGCAAATGAGTTATTAACAACAGGTTACTCAATGTTGGTATTTGTAGACATGAAAACTGGGCGTCCAATGTTGCCTCCAAGTTATGTTTCGGAGAAGATAAATTCGTTTCTAGAAGTTTAAATTTCGGTCAGTTTTATTTCGTATAAATTTTCAAAAGTGTCCAATAGATTTTGGACATTTTTTTTTCGGGTAGCAATTTCGATTTCGCAATCCATTTCCATTTTTTGAGAAACAATTTGCAGATTTTTTTCTTTGATGATGCGCATCACTTTATTCATGTTTGCATATCCAAAAGAAATAAGGAAATGTTTGTCGATGGTTCGTTCTTCAATTTCAGAATTTTCTAATGCCATTTGAGCTGCAATCTTATAGGCAGAAATTAAACCGCCAACGCCCAATTTTACACCTCCAAAATAGCGAACTACAACAACCAATACATTTGTTACTTCAAACGACTGAATTTGTCCGTAAATAGGCATTCCAGCGCTATTATTAGGTTCGCCATCATCATTGGCGCGGTATTGAATTTTTTCAGTTCCAATTTGATACGCATAACACCAATGACGCGCTGAGAAATGTTCTTTTTTTAAACGTTCTAAAATTTCTTTAATTTCTTCTTCGGTAGTAACAGGAAAAGCATAGCCAAAGAATTTGCTATTCTTTTCTTTGTATAGTATTTCTTCTGAGGCTGAAGCAATGGTTTTATAGGTGTCTTTTTCTGGAAAATCCATTTTAATAGGTAACTAAAAATAAGGCAAATAACGCTAATCCTATTCCGAAAGCATTTCGCATGGAAATCTGTTCTTTAAAGAAAAGGATGCCTACAAAGGTAGAAACAATTACAATAGCAATGTTATGAATCGTGAATAAAGTAGCACTTTCAAATGCTTTTGCTTCTAACATTTTGACTAAGAAATACAATGAAAAGTAATTGGGTAAGCCTAAAGCAATTCCTCCTAGAATATTTCTTCCAGCAAATTGAATTTTTCCGCGAAGTGTTAGAAATAATATTGTTAGTATTCCCACACTAAAAGCACAGAAAAAAGTTACGGATGAAAACAAACCTATTTTATCTGATGGAACATGAAATGTTTGCAGGTATTTTAAACTTGAATCTATAGTTCCGGCACCAAAGAAAACCAAAATAGGATAAAGTAAGTTGGAAGCTTGTTGTACTTCTCCCGTTTCTTTTTTTGAGGTAAAATATACTGCTATTAACGCTAAGAAAATTCCAATTATTTTAATAAAACCGAGTTGCTCATTATATAAAATAACCCCCAAAGAAATAGGAATTATTACCGACATTTTAGAAGCTACAGAAGCCACCGAAAGTCCGTTTCTTTGTGAAGTTAGTGTGGTAGCATAAAAAGTGGAAATAAAAACAAAGCCTAATAGGATACTTCCTTTAAACCAATCTTCATTAATAATTTCAGTTGGTACAATACTCGAATCTAAAAAGAAAAGCCCCACCAAAAACGCAATAAAATAATTTACCACTAAAGCTTGTAAGGCATCAATATTGAATTTGGCGAATAGTTTAATTATAACAAAAAGTACGGCATTAAATAGAATGCTCAGTAGTAAATAAATCACGGATTAGTATATTATTTTTTTATCAAAAATTTGGGTAACATCATCTGTTCCAGGTGTTAAATTCCAAACTTGAAGTCCAAGTTTTTCTGCAACATCGGTGTTTTCTTTTTTATCATCTATAAATAGCGTTTTTTTTGGATTTAAATTATGGTTGTTCATTACATATTTAAAAGCATTTTCATCGGGTTTTCTTAGGCCAATTTCATAGGAAAAATACACTTTTTCAAAACAACTATAAAAATCACGAGCAAAGGTTTGTCCAACTTTATGTTCAAATTTTTCAATGTGAGTATGATCAGTATTGCTCAAAAGAAATAATCTGTATTTAGATGCAATCATTTGTAAAAATTCTAAGCGATATAAAGGAAAATCACCTAAAATTGAATTCCAAGCAGTTCTAATATCCACTAATTCGATATTAGGCAAATGCTTTTGAAAACCTTGCATAAATTCAAGTTCGTCAATTTTTCCAATTTCATACTTTTTGTTCAAAGTATCTAAATCCTCATGCCAAGCAGTTAGTCCTAGTTTTCTAAATTCGGTTTCGATAGCTTGTTTGTTTAAATCGATAAATACATCGCCAAAATCAAAAATAATTGCTTCAATCATAATTCTTGAAAATTTTAAGTTCATCATTCATTATGTCAAAACTAGCAACCGGGTTTCCGGAAATGATAGGGGCTAATGTGCCGTTTTGAAATGTTGTTTGTCCAATAAAAACTCGTGCTTCATCCCATAAATTCACATCTATAAAAGACTGCAAAGTTTTACTTCCTCCTTCAATAATAACGGATTGTATGTTGTTTTTGTACAAAATGTCGCAAATTGAAGAAATCAGGTCAGTATCAAAGATAGCATTTTCATAGATACAATTTTCAGTTGAAATGAAATTTTCGCTTTCCGTAATAAAAATTGTTTTTTGTAAATTATTTTTAACGTTATAGTTTTCAGAAATTTTCCCTGATTTATCTAACACAATTCGAATCGGATTATTTCCTGAAAAATCACGTGCATCTAATTTTGGATTATCGTCTAAAACCGTATTCGTTCCCACTAAAATAGCTTGTTCTTCTGTGCGCCATTTGTGAACCAATTGTCTTGAGTATTGATTTGTAATCCAAACAGGAGTTTTTTCTTCTTTCGAAATCGGAGCAATAAAACCATCTGCCGTTTCCGCCCATTTCAAAATAATAAAAGGTCTATTCTTCTGATGAAAAGTAAAAAAGCGTTTGTTGAGTTCGTTGCATTCGTTTTCTAAAATGCCAACGGTTACATTTTTACCGCTTTCGACTAGTTTTTTAATGCCGCTTCCCGCCACTTTTGCAAAAGGGTCAACGGTTCCAACTACTACATTCAGAATTTCATTTGCAATAATTAAATCGCAACACGGAGGTGTTTTTCCGAAGTGACTACAAGGTTCTAAACTCACGTAAATTGTAGCTTCTTTTAACAACGATTTGTCTTTTACTGAATTCACAGCATTGACTTCCGCATGAGGTTCGCCTGCTTTTTTGTGCCAACCTTCGCCTATGATTTTACCTTCGTGCACAATCACACTTCCCACTAATGGATTAGGATAGGTAGTTCCCAAACCATTTTTGGCAAGTTCAATACAGCGTTTCATGTAAAATTCGTGCGTCGTCATAATACAAAAGTAGTATTTTTAAGATAGAATTAATAATCGATTCTACCAATTTACGTACTTTTACCCAACAATAAAAATGCAATGCTAATTAGAGAAATCCAACAAAAAGATAATAAGTCGATTGCTAAAGTAATTCGTGATATTTTTCATGAATTAGACGCCCCAAAAGTAGGAACGGCTTATGCGGATCCCATTTTAGATACGTTATACGAAGTATATCAAGAACAGCGTTCTATCTATTATGTGGTGGAAAAAGATGGGAAAGTGGTTGGTGGTTGCGGAGTTGCGCCTCTAGAGATGCTGAAACCAGTTCAGCATGACAGTATAAAAGTATGTGAATTGCAAAAAATGTATTTTGCTCCCGAAATAAGAGGAACGGGTTACGCAGAGAAAATAATTGAAAAGTGTTTGGAATATGCCAAAACTAAAGGATTTGAAATCTGTTATTTAGAAACCTTATCTTTCATGACAACCGCACAAAAATTATACAAAAGAATAGGTTTTGAAAATATCGACGGTCCAATGGGAAATACCGGTCATAACAGTTGTGAAGTTTGGATGACGAAGAAGTTGTAGAATTAAGATTTGAGTATTAAGAATTAAGACTAATTTAGCTTATGCTACTAAAACAATACAAAGCCCATTTTTTCAATTCCCTAAAAAACATTCAAGATGAAAATGAAATCGAAAGTTTCTTTTTCATCTTAACGGAGTATTTACATAACTTAAAAAGAGTAGACGTTGCTTTGAATCCGAATTTTGAACTTTCAGATGCAGCAATTGAAAAGTGGAATGCTATTTTAGCAGAATTACAACAAGAAAAGCCCATTCAATACATCACGGGAGAAGCTTGGTTTTACGGATTGCAATTTGAAGTCAATGAAAACACTTTAATTCCAAGACCTGAAACAGAGGAACTGGTAGAGTGGATTTTGAGTTCATCCATCATCCATCATCCATCATCCATCTCCATTTTAGATATTGGAACAGGAACAGGATGTATTCCGATTTCATTAAAAGCAAATTTACCTCAAGCCAATGTTTCAGCAATTGATGTTTCGGAACAAGCATTAGAAGTAGCTAAAAGAAATGCAGCATCAAATAAAGTTGACATTAATTTTATTCAAGCTAACATATTAGAAGTGGAAGATTTATCTCAACTTCCAACTCCCAACTTCCAACTCCCAGCTTCCATCGATATCATCGTCTCCAATCCGCCTTATGTTCGTAATTTGGAAAAAGAAGAAATCAAGAAAAATGTATTAGACTACGAACCGCATTTAGCGCTATTTATAGAAGATACCGATGCGTTACTTTTTTATAGAAAAATAGCACAATTGGCTTTGAAAAATTTAGCTCCAAACGGATTATTATTCTTCGAAATCAATCAATATTTAGGAAAAGAAACGGTTGAATTATTACAAAATCTAGGTTTTAAAAATATCGAATTGAAAAAAGATATTTATGGTAATGATAGAATGATTAGATGTTTGATTTAGGTTTGTAGCACAACGTATCACAATTTTTTTTCACAAAGTCCCACGAAGATATAATTTAAAAACCTTGTGAACTTTGTGCCTTCTTTGTGTTCCTTGTGGTTAACTTTTTATTCGTATCGTAACGCTTCAACAGGATCTAGTTTTGAAGCTTTTATCGCAGGATATAATCCAGAAACAATAGTAACTATAAAAGTTGTAATGAAAGCTGCTATAATTGCCATCCACGGAATTACAAAAGCAAATCCAAAACTAAGTGCTATTACTGAACCGAGAAGTATTCCTAATATTATTCCTAGGATACCTCCCATTTGGCTAATTATAAAAGTCTCTGTGAAAAATTGCCAGGCAATAGTACTCCTTTTGGCTCCAAGTGATTTACGTACACCAATTTCTCGTGTTCGCTCTGTTACAGAAACCAACATGATATTCATTAACGCTACTGTTGAACCAAAAACGGTTATAGCTCCAATAATTACTGCTATCCAATTAATTACTGCAATATTAGAACCTAATGTTTGAATTAAATCATCACTTCTTTCAATTCCAAAGTTGTTTTTTTCAATAGGATTTAACTTACGAACCCTTCTCATTGTTATTGTTGCATCGTCAACTGCTTCATTCAATAAGGCTTCATTATTAACTTTAACATCCAAATCGTAATTAATGTTTGCGGCAGAAAACAAGGAACGTGCTATTTGAGTTGGAATTAAAACACGTAAATCTTGACTGTTTCCAAATGTAGATCCTTTTTCTTTCAAAATGCCGATTACTTTAAATTTAGCACCACGAATCGAAATGGTTTTATCCAATGGATTGATATTTTCAAACAATCCTTTTTCAAAATCCGAACCTAAAACACATACATAATTGTTGTTTGATATGTCGAAGGAATTGAAATTTCTACCTTTAACCACTTCCAAACCTTTGTTTGGGCAATAATTTTCATCGACACCTAAAACTGAAATTTCTGGATCGGTTTTCTTTTCACCATATTTTACTTCAATAGCTGAACCAGCAGTAAAAGATAGGGAAGTAGTAGTAAACGGAAAATTAAATTTGTCTTGAAAAGCTTTAGCTTCGGGATAACTTATAATTGGATTGACACGTTGCTCTGTGTCATTTTGGTTAATTTCGGAAGAAAAATCATAACGACTTATTGAAAAAGTATTGGCTCCCATAGAAGCAAAATTTCCGAATAAATTGTTTTCTAAGGCTTTTGTTAAAGTTAAAATTCCAACCAAAAATGTTATTCCTAATGTAATAATCATTACTGTTAGTGCTGTACGCAAAGCTTGACTTCTAATGGAGTCAAACGCAATTTTTGTATTTTCCTTAAATAATCCTACCATGACTATAAGACTAAAGTAAGAGTAAAATGTTACACAAATGAAGTAAGAATTTAGAATTTAGAATTTAGAAAGTGAAAATCCCGAAATTTTAAATCTCTGAATTGATTTTTAATACTGCTAAATATGTTAGATATTTGCACAAAGAAATTTTACGATTTCTATACTTTTCAGAATTCTAAATTCTAAATTCTAAATTTAAAATGGCACAAAAACCAAGCATACCAAAAGGAACCCGAGATTTTTCTCCAGCAGAAGTGGCGAAACGCAATTATATTTTCAGTACGATAAAAAGCAATTTTGAGAAATTTGGCTTTCAACCTATTGAAACGCCTTCGTTTGAAAATTCCGAAACCTTAATGGGAAAATATGGAGAAGAAGGCGATCGTTTGATTTTTAAGATTTTGAATTCGGGAGATTATTTGGCTAAAGCGGATGCTACTTTATTAGAAAATAGAGATAGTTTGAAGTTAACAAGTCATATTTCTGAAAAAGCACTTCGTTACGATTTAACCGTTCCTTTTGCGCGTTATGTGGTGCAACATCAAAACGAAATTGAGTTTCCGTTTAAGCGTTACCAAATTCAACCGGTTTGGCGTGCCGATAGACCTCAAAAAGGACGTTTTAGAGAGTTTTATCAATGTGATGCTGATGTGGTAGGTTCAAATTCGCTTTGGCAAGAAGTGGAGTTAGTGCAATTGTATGACTCGGTTTTTAGTCAATTAGGTTTAGGTGGCGTTACGATTAAAATTAACAATCGTAAAATCTTATCAGGAATTGCTGAGGTAATTGGCGCTTCGGATAAATTGATTGATTTTACGGTAGCTTTAGATAAATTAGACAAAATAGGTGAGGACGGTGTAAAAAAAGAAATGTTAGAAAAAGGCATTTCGGAAACAGCGATTGAAAAAGTACAACCGTTGTTCAATTTCACAGGAACCATCAACGAAAAAATAGAAAAATTAGCACAATTATTAGCGAATTCAGAAGAAGGAATGAAAGGCGTAAACGAGTTGCAATTTATTTGTGATAACGTTACTACTTTAGGTTTACAAACCGCTTTCTTGGATTTGGATGTGACGTTAGCGCGTGGTTTAAATTATTACACAGGAGCCATTTTTGAAGTCGCTGCGCCAAAAGGTGTTGCTATGGGTTCAATAGGTGGCGGTGGTCGTTATGATGATTTGACAGGAATTTTCGGATTGAAAAATATGTCGGGTGTAGGAATTTCATTTGGTTTAGACCGAATTGCTTTGGTAATGGAAGAAGTAGGTTTGTTTCCAGAAGCTGTTTTAGCCACATCAAAAGCGTTGTTCTTAAACTTTGGTGATAAAGAAGCCTTGTATGCGATGAAAGCCATCGGAAAATTACGTCAAAAAGGAATCAAAGTTGAGTTATATCCAGATAAATCAAAAATCGACAAACAATTCAAACACGCAGACAGAAGAGGAATTCCATTTGCAGTAATTGTAGGAGAATCGGAAATAGAGCGTGAAGAATTTGGATTGAAAAATTTAGCTACTGGCGAACAAAAAAAAGTAGACTTTGCAACATTAGTTACGTTATTACAATAATTAATAGCTGAACTTTGTTACACGCAAACTTGTCACGCTGAAAGCCAGAGCTTCTTAGAGTTTTTTTTGATTTTGATTGTGTTGAAAGAGATTCACAGAGCGTTTCACTTATTTAAATTGGCACGCGGATGAAACAGATTCGCTTAAGCGAAACACAGATTAAACGGATTTCTATTAGTTTCTTGGAAAGGTTGTCTCCTTGAGGTGACTTTAGGGGTGTAACGAATGTGATTGATTTTAAGAGTATTTCACTTATTGAAATTGTTCTTTATTTTTTGAATTTGATTTTGTCCTTGAACTTGTAATTGATTTTTGATATGATAGACGACGAAGCTAAAAAAGTAATTTGGTCCCTTCAGAACAACAAACGTACTGAAGCGGAACGAAATGTATTTGCTCCAACCGGTAAAAAACCGATGAATAAAAACCTTGTTTATATTTTATCGGCGATTGGTATTACTTTTTTGATGAGCTTTGCATTGTCATTATTTTCTAAAGAAACGACTCAATTTTGTTTTTTGATTGATAGTTATTGCTTCAATTCAAAACAAAATCCAATTGCTTATACATTTTATATCTTTATGAATCTTTGGATTTTAATTTTAGGAATTGGAATCGCTTATTTGATTGGAAAAAAGCTTGGAAAATACTTTAAGATTTAATTATTAAAAATATAAAAACGGATATTTTCATAAGGAGAAAATACCCGTTTTAAGAGTAGTAGAATTTTGTAGTTGTTCACTACTTAATGATAATTTTTTGACTTAAGTATTGATTATCATTAGTTTTTATTTTAACAATATAAACTCCTTTTTCAATGTTTTTTGTTGGAATTTTTATATTGGTTTCGTTGCTATTTATTTTCCAATGATTTACTTTTTGACCTAGGATTGTAAATATGGTTGCTTCTTCAATGTTTAATAAAAGGTTATTTATAATTTCTATTACATTATTTGATGCATCAAAATATACAACTGTATTTAAAGTATTAAAATCAGACGAATTTAAAGTTGCATTTGTAAATCGTAGTGAAAATCTATTGGTAATTTCTCCAGCGGGTATAGTTATACTGATATTTGATAAACGCAAGTTATAATAACTATTGTTGCTATTGTCATGAATGTAAATAGGTTGATTAGCATCAAAATTTTCAATTCCATCTAGCATAAAGTTTACTTCTCCAGTTTGGCTTGATTTAATTGTCAAAGGATAAGAATTATTAACATTAAAATATCCAACTCCTTGAATAACTAATTTATAACTTCCAGCTTGAAAATAAATGTCATTTGGTTGAATGTCTATAATTTCCGCGTCATATCCTAAATTAAAGTTGTCATCTGCATATTCGTTCATGAAACCAATTAAAAGCTGTCTGTGATAATTAGTACTTCCAATGTAGCCCAATCGTATTCTAGGAAATGTATCCGAGTTTACATTATTATCTTGTGTGGTATTTCGATTTTGGCTTCTAAACATTTCATTTGAGTCGGAATCATTTTCTTTAACAAATTTTCTTTGACTGTTTTGATAGGTAATTTGACCTCCATTTGAATTTCCTTTAACAAAGAAACCTTGTGCTACAGGAATATATCTTCCAGGAATTCTTGAACTTGAGCCTAGACCACTTATTAAAGCTGGAGAAACAGGAGGAACACCACCAACTAGATTACGAGTGGCATATCCGCCTTGATATCCTGATAATATATGTGTGCTATTTGAAGTGTAATGTTCCCAAAAATATAGAGAACCTGTAATAGCTGTTAGATTATCTAAAATAAATTGATTTGCATCTAGAGCTGAACAATAAGGATTGCCAATAAGGTTTATATTGTTGCTTCCAATTTGAAGACCAGAGTGATTAATTAATCCATTATTTGGTTTTCCAGAAAAGACATAATTCTGAGCTAATACTGAAGGAGCAGTAACGATACCGCTACCTTTCATGGTATATCCTTGTCCAGCTCCCAAAATAGTAGTTTCATTAATTTGTTGCCAATTGGCATATTCTGAGGTTAAATTGGTAAATTTATAAAGCCAATAACGAGCCAATCGCAATGGATTAGCAGCACCATTTAAGCCTGTAATCCATGTGATAGTTTGAGGTGAAGTAGGATTTGTACCATCTTTTAAGACAGCTCCAACAGTAAAACCTGTATTGTTTTCAGTACTACTTGTTACTGAGCTTACGGGTGAAGACCAATAATTATAATTGTATAAATTTCCGGTTCCTTTTTGATCTTTTTCAATTTTACCAATGCTAATTGGGTCTAAATCACTATCGGATGTTTGTAATAATTGGGAATAATTGACTAAATCAATTGTGCCGTCTAATTTTAAGTACCAATCATTTTGTAATTTGGTGTCATTCAATACATCGATTTTAGCTCTTGCATCAATTAATAATCCTAAATCTGTATGATCAGAATTTGAAGTAATATTATGTTTGACTTGAATGATTGACCAATCATAATCCATCACATCCATTCCTCTAATTTCTTTTATTAGTGAGTTAGCTGCTGTTGCAAAGTCGCCTGTTTGTTCTGTAATAAAAGGCATTGGAGCTTCTTGAGGAGCTATGGTTTTAACATTATAAATTCTAGCACCTGGAGTAGTATCAATTGTTAACGTAGTGTGATTGTCAATTACATCATCTTTATAATTATCCATTCTGTAGTAGCGAATAAGATTTATCCAAGGCAAATCTGGTATATCTTTTGGAATTATAGTTCCTCTAGTTTGACTACTATTGTTCTGAATTTCTTGATAAACCATTTTTTGAAATTGCGCATCTGTCAAGGCTACATTAAATAAACGTACTTCATCAATTTTACCTTTAAAAAAATCAGAATTTGAAAGTGGATTTTTTCCAATTGTAAACAAAGAAGCATCAGATGAAATAGAACCTGAAACCGAAGTACTATTAACCATTTCACCATTAATAAATAGCTTAAGTGTTTCATTTGTGCCATCATAAACACCTCCAACATGTATCCATTGTGATGTGTTTAAGATTCGAGTACTAGTTAAAGTAACGCCATTTCCTATGATTTCAACTTCTCTAGAATTGGTAATTTTAATTTGAAATTTATTTTGCCCCATTACAACTCCATCAGATGAAAATGCGCTATTTAAATTTATCCAAGCCATAATAGTAGCATTGTCCCAATTTGTTATAATATTTTCATCAGTTGCATAATCATTTCTTCCATCAAATGATAGGAATAGTTTTCGTTCTAAATTTCTTGGAGAACCAAATACTGAATTATTAGTGTCAAAAGCATCTAATATCCCATCACCATCTGTTTCCGTATTTCCATCAATAATTCCATCTGAATTACTATCTAAATTAGCATAAAGTGTATGAGAAATGTCAAAAGAAACGCCATTTGAAGTTACGTCTAAATAATCAGGAATTCCATCTCCATCGGTATCTTTTACATAATAGACGAAAGGGGCAATATTGGTGCCTTGATTATCATTGCCATAAATGTTAAAAGCATAATCATAAATGTCTAAGATTCCATCTCCAAATCCTTCTAAATTTCCATCTCCATCGGTATCTTTATTTCTAAAATCTTCAGATTCTAATCCGTCACCAGATCCATCTCCGTTTATATCTCCATCCCCATTTTCATATCCTGTATATGCATTGTTGTTTTCTGCCCAAGATTCATCAACGTCAAAAACACTATCATTATCACTGTCTAAGTCCAAGTAGTTGGGAGCACCATCACCATCAGAATCAGGAATAATATTCGATTCTGCAACATCATGCATACCATTTTCATTTGTATCTACCCATTGGTAAACGTAGGCTTTTCCGTCAGACAAATTACCTAAATTAACTTCAACAACGTCTGGAATTCCATCATTGTCAGAGTCTAAATCAAATACATCCGCAATGTTATCTCCATCTAAATCGCATAAAGTTTGAGAAATTAGAATGTCATCCAATGCTAAATCGTTTCCTGTACCACCAGTTTCATTATTAATAAAAATAACTTTAAATGCGCTAACATTTAAGTTGATGTCTGCTGTAAAATGTTGCCAATCACCAGCTAAATTTCCAGCTGTAGTTGGTGGAATATCTCCTGTTTCTATAAAAGTAATTAAGTTATCGCTCATATCTCTAAACTCAACCCTTACATTAGGTCGTAGTCGAGTTGCAATACCAGGAGCATCAGTTCTATCTATGTTAATTACCCAAAAGCTATAAGTAATTGGAATATTTGGAAGTGCACCTGTTATTGTTGCTGTATAAAAAATTCCGGGTGTATAAGAAGCATTGAATATTGCCATTCTTCCATTTGGGTTCCCTGTATGATCGCCACCAAGATACCAGTATGTTGGAGCCCACGAAGCAATTTGTGCAGAAGATCCAACAGTATATTTTCCGTCATTTAAATCAGTTAAATCTTGTTTAGGACATTCAGGAGTATTTATTCCTACGGTTCCGTCTTCAAAACAATAAGTAGTTAAAGCATCATAAGTGGTATTAATTGTAGTTCGTGCCCCTGCTCCAAAAGTTTCATGTAAAAATTTATAATTTATTTTATTTCCATATAAAGAATTGCAATTTGATTCCTCTAAAACATCTCTTATTCCATCATTATCATCATCAATATCTACATTGTCAAAAATAGTATCGCCATCACTGTCAAAAAAAGTTTGAATTCCAGTACCCACAATTTCAAATAAATAAGGATTCGCATCATCATTATTACTTGATATTGAAACTTGGGCTGTTTTTAATCCTGTTGAAGTAGGATTAAAGAGAATTTTAAAAGATGAAGTATTATTTTTTGTAATCGAATTATTTGGATTTTGCGAAACTGTAAAATCGGAACTTCCAATAATTTGTATTAATGGTGCTCCAGTTAAGTTTATTGTATTAGTTCCAGTATTTTGAATTGTAAAAGTTCGTTCTACAGGATCCGTATAAATTTGAGTTTCACCAAAATCAGTTCCATTGGCTAAAATGGCAGAAGAGTTATGTGCCACTATAAGATTATTAGTGCCAATAACATCAAAGTGATTTCCATTTAAATTACCATGCAGACTAATATTATCAATAAAATAGTAATCGGAATTGTTATTTTGACCATTATATTCATCAAATCTAACTCTTACTTTAATTTGCGTATTTCCGCTTGGTACAGGAAATGTATAAAAAGAGCCAACGGTGTTTCCTAAACTTGCAATATGATCAAACGCATACACATCTGATGTTGTACTTGTTTTACCATCAATTAATTTTATTGAAGTGGCGTAACTTGCACCATTATTATAAGAAATATCTAAATACAAATCGTCTCGGTCATCTGGAGTTCCATTGGAAGAGAAATATATTTTTACGAAAACATCAGAGTACAGACTTATATCAATATTGTCTAGAATAATGAACGGATCATCGGGTGTAGCACTACTAGAACCTCCTATTCGCAATGCGTTGGGTGCGGAAACGTAAGTAGTTGTATTGGTTTGAATGGTTCCTGTGTTTAATGTGCTTGTATAGCCCCAAGTATCCTCAATGGTACCATCAAATCCTTGATGCCTAATTAATGTTTGGGCGTTAGTTGCTGTAAAATAGAAAAAAAATGAAATAGTAACTACTACTTTAAACGTCTTGAGGGTGATTTTTTTTTCCATAACAAACGTCTTTTAATAAAGAAATCATTATTAGAAAAAGAGCTAAAAATTTAATACTTTGAGGAAAGTGTACTATTTTTTGAGTTCATATTTTTTGAATGTAATAATTGGATTTCTTTACGCGATTAATTACTAGTAAAGTTTTATAATATTACATTCAATTGAAAGTGATAATTAATAAGTGTATGGTATTTTAGAATAATTGATTTTGATTTTTTTAATCTTAAATTACTGATTTTTAAATATTTCCTTTACTGATGATTCGTAATTCTTGCTATTGCTAGCCTTTTTTATTTTTTTAAAAGTCTTTTGTGGATTTGAAAAAGATTCTGAAAAGTATTCCCAAAAACCTAACATCTTCATTCGAATAGGAGTTGGGCCTTGTAAATACGCATCATACTCCCTATAAATTTCATCATGAAAAGCTTCAAAAATCTCAAATCGGTTTTTTGGATATTCTGTCGTTTTGTTTTTAATCATGGAAGGCAAAAAAGGATCGGCAATCAAACCTCTTCCTATCATAAAATGATCAATTGAAGGAAAACGTTCTTGTAATTCTTTGAATTT